>Ga0233404_10000528_pt1 | contig 10608 bp, 1 predicted proteins | sample Na_oxic_2_MG_FD_179861 | JGI IMG/M metagenome (GOLD analysis project Ga0233404, IMG submission 179861) | Seawater microbial communities from Saanich Inlet, British Columbia, Canada - Na_oxic_2_MG | ecosystem: Environmental > Aquatic > Marine > Inlet | place: Canada: British Columbia | collected...
CCTGTTAATCCTGATTCAAAGTTTTTCACAGTAGTCAGCTTTCTCAAGGCAGATTTTCAGCCGTTTTGCTAAAAGCGGGATATGAGGTTGCCTATTCATGCTGATATGATTACCCGGTACTATATGCACCTCTGTTCCTTCAAGAGCCAAATCAATCCAGGCGAGTTCCGGGTTGTGAGGCAGAAAAGCATCCCGCTCTTTGGCACGAAAAAAGAGGATTTTGCCAGGATAGGTACTGGGAATATAGTCAAACATGGCTTTAGAATTCGTTTTAAACAGTTTAAGTACTGTGCGAAAGTGAGTTAAATCTAAATCAAAAAATTTTTTATTGGTGGTTTTTATTTGCTTAATACAGTAGTCAAGCTGCTCATCAGGTCCAAGCTGACGTAATTCCGCTAAAGGAAGCGAAATATCATAACCCAGTTCTAGCAGATAAGCCAAAATTTCAGCATCATCATTCAATTCGACAGGCATGTAACCTAATCCCGGTGTATCCATCATTGCCAGCAATGCGACTTTTTGACCCAGCGCGTGTAACTGTTGTGCCATCTCAAAAGCTAAAGTTCCTCCAAAAGAAGAACCGCCTAAAAAATAGGGACCCTCCGGTTGAAGGATACGCACAGCCTTTAGATAATGAGTCGCCATCTCCTCAACTTGGGTTTGTGGTTCAGTTTTTCCATCCACACCTTGTGCCTGTAGTCCATAAACAGGCTGTTCCGCACCCAACTGTTCTACCATATCTCGATAAAAGTAAACATGTCCACCCGCAGGATGCATTAAAAATAAAGGGGGAGTTAAAGTATTACCTGTTTGAATGGTCACTAAACAAGAAGGAAGCGTTTGTAATATTGGTTGATTGGGAGACTTTAAATTTTTCTCTCCAATCAGTCCAGCTAAAGCGATAGTTGTCGAATTATTAAGGAGACTATGAGCGTCCAAATCCATTTGCATGGTTTCACGCAACTTAGCAATGACTTGAACAGCGAGTAAAGAATCTCCACCTAAATCAAAAAAATTGTCGTAGAGGCTGATTGACTCAATGCCAAGGGCTTTGGACAAAATATCTGCAATCGTTTGCTCAAGTCGATTACGAGGCGCAACATAAGTCTTCAGCAAATCCGAGCTTGAATGGACTATAGCAGATTCTTTAGGTGTGATTGGTAAAGATTCAGCTTGACGGTGATTGCGGGGCGAATCAATCCAATAACGTTTACGTTCAAACGGATAGGTTGGTAACGGCAGACGATGGCGTTTCTCTTCGGCATAAAAGGCTTGCCAATTGATGCTGACACCATTGCTCCATAACTGTCCTAATGTTTGTAAAACCTGAGTGACTTCCGCCTTGCTTTCGGTATGACGCTGGCGCGGCAAACTAGCTAATAGAGCAGCACCCGAATATTCAGGATGTTGTCGCACCATAGTCAATAAAGTTTGCCCGGGACCGACTTCTAACAAAATATCAGTTTGGTGTTTAAATAATGCTTGCACATTATCGGCAAAACGTACCGTGTGACGAAGGTGAGATACCCAATATTGAGCATCAGTAGCTTGTTCAGAGCGAATCCAATCACCGGTCAGGTTCGATAAATAGGGTATCTTTGGTTGGTGTAATTTAATTTGCCGCAGCCTTTGGCTAAAACGGGTTAAAATGGGTTCCAATAAGTGAGAATGGAAGGCATGGGAAGTCTGTAAGAAACGGCTTTCGATTCCTTGTGCTTGCAACGCTTGTTGCAAAGTAGCCATTGCCTGATGGGTGCCGCTGACAACACAACGTTTTAAACCATTAACCACAGCCAAGGAGACTTCTGTCGTAATCCAAGGTTGAATTTCCTCTTCGGATAAAGGCACGGCTAACATTGCCCCCGAAGGTAGTGATTGAATCAGCTTGCCTCGTATTGCCACCAAAACCAAAGCGTCTTCCAGCGAAAACACCCCGGCCAAACAAGCGGCTACATATTCACCAATACTATGACCCAGCATCGCAGTTGGCTGAACACCATAAGCCATCCATAACTTTGCTAGTGCATATTCCACTACAAACAAAGCCGGTTGCGTGTAAGCGGTTTGTTTCAGGGTAGCATGATGTTGTTCGTTATCGCTGTAAAGTAAATCGCGTAGATTCAGTCCTAAAGAAGGTGTTAGCAAAGTTATACACTCATCAAGGGCATTTTTGAAAACCGACTCGGTTGCATACAAATTTTGAGTCATGTTGAGATATTGACTGCCTTGTCCGGGAAATAAAAACACAACAGCAGGTGCTTTTTCTGATGCTTTACTTGCTACCAAACCAGCAGGATTAGCCAATTGTTGTAATGCATCATCAATGTCAGAACACACTAACGAACGTCGATAAGCAAAGCTTTGCCGACCCTGGTTAAGGGTATAAGCCACATCCGCCAAAGCTACTTCTCTATGAGATTGCAACCAATCGCTAAGATTATGGGAAGCAGTGTCTAATGCTGTTGGAGTTTTTGCTGATTGGGTAATCAGTTGTAATGGGCGAGATGAACCACTGGGTTCAATCGCGGGAGCCTCTTCGACAATCAGATGAGCATTGGTACCGCCAATACCAAAAGAACTGACCCCGGCACAACGGGGTATAGCTTCATCGGTTTTCCAATCAACTAACTGATTATTAACAAAAAAGGGACTATTGGCAAAATCAATCTGTGGATTGGGATGTTCATAATGCAAACTGGGTGGCAGTTTTCGATGCTTGAGTGCTAACACGGTTTTGATTAAACCTGCAATACCCGCTGCCGTATCGGCATGACCAATATTGGTTTTTACCGAACCGATGGCACAATAACCTTTGCGCTGAGTATTGGCACGAAACGCTTGGGTTAAGGCTTGGATTTCTATCGGATCCCCCAACGGTGTTCCAGTACCATGTGCTTCAATATAACTAATGTCATCAGGATGAACATCAGCTACGTTTTGCGCTTCTGAAATGACATCGCTTTGACCGCCAACGCTGGGTGCAGTATAACCCATTTTATCAGCACCATCGTTATTGATGGCTGAACCCCGAATCACTGCATGGATTGTATCACCGTCCACCAATGCTTCATCTAAACGTTTCAGTAGCACCACGCCAACACCGCCACCGCCTGTCGTTCCCTGCGCTTGTGCATCAAAAGCACGACAGTGACCATCTGGTGACCTAATCATGCCTTCTTGATATAAGTAACCTTGTTCTTGTGGCACTGCGATTGAAGCAGCACCAGCCAAAACCATATCACATTCCATATTTAACAGGCTTTGACAGGCGACATGTACCGCCACTAGCGACGTGGAACAGGCAGTCTGGACGGTCATCGCAGGTCCAGTTAAATTCAACTTATAGGCAGTACGGGTGGCAATAAAATCTTTGCCACTGATCGTAAATAAACGGTATGCCCCCACAGTTGGCAGTAGGGTATCAAAATTTGGCTCAAGACAATGAGACAAATAACTATTATCACCAACCCCGGCATATACGCCAATAGAAGCATCCGTTGTTGCTGGCGGATAACCAGCTTGTTCTAAAACCTGCCAGGCACATTCCATAAACAGCCGTTGCTGCGGGTCAGTAATTTCCGCATCCCGAGCGGACATATCAAAAAAATCCGCATCGAAATCTGCAATTTTAGGCACAACCGTACCGGACTTGACATAATCAGGGTGTTGTAATAAAGTTGGATCAATTCCAGTTGCCAGTAATTTTTCATCAGAAAATTCAACCACTGCTTCGCGCCCATTTTTGAGCAATGTCCAAAAAGCGTCTAAATTAATTGCTTGTGGAAAACGTCCAGTTAGTCCAATAATGGCAATATCATCAGTTTCTGTATTATTCATGATCTAGAGTGTTTACGTTGACGTGCAACCCGACGGCGTGTACGACGCTTTTCACCACGTTGTTGACTACGCTGTTGAGTTGAATCAGGGTTTTGGGTTAAGTAATTTGCCAAGGTATGAATCGTGGGGTAGCTGAATAGATCAACTACTTTAAGAGTATGATAGTTCTGCTGCAATAAACGATGTACCTGCATGACCAATAAAGAATGACCGCCCAACTCGAAAAAACTATCGTGAATACTTAGGTTTTCTTGTTTTAATACCTGTTGCCAAACCATTGCAATGTTTTGTTCTACTTCATCGCTTGGTGGTTCATGTAGTGCGTTGGACAGGGAGGCATCAGGTGTCGGCAAGGCTTTCCTATCAATTTTACCATTCGGAGTTAACGGCAGTTGTTCCAACACAGTTAAATGACTCGGAATCATGTAGTCCGGCAACCGCGTTTTTAGCCAATCTTTTAATTCCATTAACTCAACATTTGATTTAGCAACAGTAGTGAGATAAGCCACTAACCGCTTATTGTCATCCGCTTCATACAATATGACCACAGCTTCTTTGACGGCTTCATGTTGACTGAGCACCGCTTCAATTTCGCCCAATTCGATGCGAAAACCCCGTAATTTGATTTGGTGGTCGATACGTCCAAGATATTCTAGGTTGCCATCAGGGAGCCACCGAGCTTTGTCGCCGGTTTTGTAGATGCGTTCTGTTTTACCGAAGAGTTCGACTTCGATGAATTTTTCTGATGTGAGTTCAGGGCGGTTGAGGTAACCGCGTGCTAAACCTCTACCAGCAATGCACAGTTCGCCATGAATACCGGGGGGCTGGGGTTGGTGTTGTGTATCTAGGATGTAAATACGGGTATTGGCGATGGGTTGACCAATCAAGGAATTAGTATTTAAGACAGTTTTAATAGGATAGGCTGAGGACCAAACGGTCGTCTCAGTTGGTCCATAGACATTCCACAAGCGATTGCCGTTTTCTAACAAATAATTTGCGAGTTCAGAGGAGAGTGCTTCACCACCACAAAGAATGTTTAAGGGTGTCTCTGCTTGCCAATTACTATGCTTCAAAAGTTGCCAAGTAGCGGGGGTGGCTTGCATGAAGCTGATATCATGTTTCATCAGTTGTTGTTGCAAGGCTAAACCATCGCTCGCAGTCTCTCTTGTTGCAAGATATAGGAGACTGCCTGAAATAAGTGGCAAGTAGAGTTCTAAAGCAGCTATATCAAATGATAATGTAGTTACAGCCAACAGCTTATCACTAGCTATTATTCCAGTGCGTTGCTGCATATCTCGCAAGAAATTCGATAGATTGTGGTGTTCAACCATCACACCTTTTGGTTTCCCCGTAGAACCCGACGTATAAATCACATAAGCCAAATCCGTAGCGAAACGGCTTACCGCTGGATTATTAATCGCTTGAAGCGCAAAATCAACCTCATCCAAACACACCACAACACACTCAGGTTCCAACTCAGGCAATTGTTTTTTCAAGTGACTTTGAGTTAATAACAACGGTATCGCACTGTCATCCAACATATAACCAATCCTAGCTTGTGGATAACTAGGATCAATCGGAACATAAGCGCCACCCGTCTTCAAAATACCCAACAACCCAATCATCATTTCAATTGAACGCTCAACACAAATTCCGACTAATACTTCCGGTTTGACACCCAAAGTCATCAAATAATGTGCTATCTGATTAGCTTTCCTATTCAGTTCCTCATAGCTCAATTCTTGAGTTTCAAAAACCACAGCGATATTTTCAGGTGTTTTTTCAACTTGTTGTTCAAATAAATCGACAATGGTTTTGTCAATTGGAAAATCAGTGGCGGTTTCATTCCAAGTTTGTAATTGCTGAACTTCATTTTCGGTCAGCATCGGCAACTGATTGATAGACTGTTCGGGATTCTCAACAATGGCACCAAGCAGAACTTCAAAATGTCTCACCATTCGCTCAATGGTTTCCGGCTTAAACAAATCTATGTTGTAGTTAAAGCTGCCTTTAAACTGTTCACCTTCACGAATATTAAGCGTTAAATCAAACTGCCCTTCCATTTGAGCCAACTCTAAAACCGAGACAGTTAGACCGGTAATATCCTGCTTAAGGGACAACAAGTCTGCCGATATAAAATCAAGCATAACTTGAAACAGAGGAGCATAACTCAAGTCCCGATGAGGTTGCAGGGTTTTGACCAGCAAAGGGAATGGATAGGTCGAATATTCAGTTGCTTCTAAAGCGGTTTGTTTAGTTTGGGATAGTAACTCACGAAACGAGAGGTTTGCAGCTGGATCAATAGTAGCTCGCAAGACAACCGGATTGACCAAATAACCGATAAGATTGGCAAATTGGGGTTGGTGATGTCTGGTGGTTGAGGTGGCCGTGCCTATCCAAATCTCTGTTTGTCCAGTGTAACGATATAAGAGAGTTTGAAAGACAGTTAAAAATAGGCTGAACGGGGTACTTTTTTCCTGTTGAGCTAATTTTTTAAGTTGTTGGCTGAGTTTAGCTGGCAAACAAAATGGAACAGAAGCTCCATTATAACTTTGTACTGCCGGACGGGGATAATCGGTGGGTAAATTAAGGATAGGATTCTCATCCCCTAATCTGTGTTGCCAATATTGAACTAATTCTTTGCCGGTTGGACTGTTCAACATGGCTTTTTCAGCCCGTACAAAATCTGCATAACTGGTTGGCATGGAAGGTAAGACTACCTTTTTTCCACTCAGTTCAGCTTGATAGAGGGTTAGTAACTCATTTGCTAGAATATTCACAGAGTTACCATCGCTCCATATGTGGTGCATGGCTAAAATGAGAATATATCGTTGACGATGAGTCTGAAAAAGGTTAGCCCTTAATACCGATTCCCGTGTTAAATCAAAGGGTTCTTCAATAGCCTTTTTCAGCGCCGACCATAACTGTTGCTCAGACCATTCAATAGCCTGATGTTCGTTCCAATGATAAGCCCCGGTGGGTTGCACCGTCTGCATTGGTTCCTCATCCACAAGTTGGATGGTGGCTCGCAAAACGGGATGGCGATTGACGAGAGCTTGTAAAACCTGCTGCAACGCTGTTAAATTCAGGTTGCCTTGCAATTCAAAAGACAAAGCCATATTGTAGGCTGGGCTATCTGGGGCATTTTGGTGAATAAACCACAGGGCTTGCTGTCCATTAGATAAAGGACAGCTATAAGTATGTTGTTGTAACAACTCGGTTACCGGCTTTTCTGAGGGTACCGCATGGGAATCTGAGTTGTGTTTGAATTGCTCAAGCAAAAACTGACTTAAGCTGTTTAACGTTGGGTATTGTAAAATGACCATAGCTGGTAAAGACAGTTGTAATTCGCTTGCTAGGCGATTGCCTAACTGAATCGACATCAGCGAATCCATGCCCAAATCAAAAAAGTTTTGTTCGTCAGCTGGAACAGTTCCCACAATCAGTTCAATCTCAGATTTGATATGCTTCTTCAATATCTCATACTGTTCCTTAGCCGAAACCTGACTAAGTTGTTGTAAGGTCGATTGGCTTGTGGTTGATTTGGGCTTTATCAGTTTCGACAATACTGGAAATCCGGCAAGTGAAGGTAACTTTTGGCTGAACTTCTGCCATTGGTTTGGAAAAACACCAACCTGCGATACATCTTGGCTCAACAACGCCCCAAATAATTCAACACCCTGTTTCGGTGATATGGCTTCCACCAATTTTTTAGCCATACCAACCTCAGACCAACCACCCCAATTGATGCTCAAAGCAGGCAAGCCCTTTTGGTTCCGCTGATGCATCAGAGTATCCATAAAGGCATTGGCTGAAGCATAGCTCACCTGACCTCCATTTCCCAACAAGGAGGTTTGTGATGAAAAACAGACAAAGAAATCAAGCGGTATCCCTTGACTGTATTGATGCAAATACCAAGTCCCAAGTACTTTGGGAGCAAATACCTTCACAAATCGGGCTGGAGTTTGTTGGGAGACTACCCCATCATCCAACACTCCTGCCGCGTGGATGATACCTTTTAGAGGGGCAAATTCTTGACTGGTTTGTAACAGATTCTTCACCTCTTCTGCTTGTGAGACATCCGCTTTGACTACTTTGATCTTTGCTCCTTTACTTTCCAAATCAGCTATTGCACTTTGAGCCGCTGCCCCACCTCGACGACTGCTCAACACCAGATGGGTTGCCCCTTGTGTTACTAGCCACTCTGCCATTTTCAGTCCTAATCCACCAAGGCCACCAGTTATCAGATAACTCTTATTAGACTTGATATGCTCAGTCGGTTGCTGTTGGGCTGGCATCGACAACACCACCTTGCCAATATGTTTGGCTTGGGCCATAAATTGAAAGGCTTCGCTTACTTCTTCTATTGAGAAAACGTGGTTAGGTAAGGAGCTGATCTTCTTTTCTACCAAGAGTTCTTCCAGTTGTGTCCTGAATTCCATATCTGATGTCTCAGACAAATCAAAAGGGGCATACTTGACATCCGGGCGATAACTTCCAGCTTGCTCCGCATCCCAAATATCTATCTTACTCATTTCAATAAAACGGCCATTTTCAGCCAAAACATCAAAATTTTTCTGAATGTACTCCCCATTCAGACTGTTGAGGACAATATCAACCCCTTTGCCATGAGTTAACTCTTTGAGTTGGTCGGCAAATTCGAGAGTACGGGAATCCATTATGTGATCAATCCCTTGCGATTTCAGAAAATCCCATTTAGGAAGACTGGCTGTCGCAAAAATCTCGGCACCGATATATTGAGCCAGTTGGACTGCTGCTTGACCAACCCCCCCAGCTGCCGCATGAATCAAAACCTTATCCCCAGCCCGCATATCCGCCAACTCTATCAAAGCGTAATACGCCGTCAAAAACGTTACTGGAATTGTGGCCGCTTCTTCAAAACTCAAATGTTTCGGTTTTTTGCCGATCTGCTCACTATCAACCGTTATGAACGTAGCCAAACTGCCAAAATATTGCCACACAATTACATCGTCCCCAACTTGGAACTCCGTCACTTCATCGCCAATTCGTGCTATTACCCCAGTAGATTCAAAACCAAATGGCACCTTTTTCGGATCATCAAAACCAAGTTCTGGAGGATAATACGATTTCAACATACCCAGAGCATTCAACACATCGCGGAAGTTTAACCCCACTGCTCGCACTTGGACTTCTACTTGATTTGCTTGCGGTTCTTGGCGATGGTCAGGCACAAGTTGAAGGCTATCTAACAAACCATATTGTTCCAATTGTACCCGAAATGGATAAGGCTGATTGTTCGCTCCAAGAGCTGATAGTTTCAATTGTTCTAACCGGGCTACTTGACGCTGATGTCCTTCATCAAGTCTGATTTGATTTTCTCCATCGGCATACCAAATCGCATCAAACAACCTTTCAGCTGTAGCCCCAGCTTTCAATTCAACACACCGACTGTTCAATTGAGGATATTCCCACATCAATGTCCGGGCAAATCCCCACAAAACCGATTGTTCAACCTTACCCTCAGTGACCAAGCATAAACTGGGTACTGTTTCCGTTTGGATGAGCCGTTTCACCAACTCTAACACCCGGCTCGAAATATCAAGTGCCATTTCTGGTACATCAGTCGTTTGCATCAAACCAGCCAGATAAATTACCCCTTGATAACTATTCGCCAATTGGTAAGCGGTGCTTATTTCAATTTCTGCACCTTGAATCCGTAATAACTGAGCTAACTGTTTTGCTAAATCGGTTTGTTCAGAGACAATCAGCCAACGGCCCGGTTTGTCCGCATAAGGTGACTTTTGAGGTAGAGGAGCATCCAACCAAACCAACTCATACAACCAATCAGTGCGGAGTGCAGACCCGATTATCGCTTGACGATTGGCTTGCCGTAAACCAAAACCTGATAATTCTGCTACCACCTGACCCGCTTCATCAAACAAGGTGATATCCATCTGCCGCGTGCCAGATATTTCATCTTGCCATTTAACGTAGCTCCACACTGAGGTTAAGGGTGCATTTGTAAACAATTTAACTTGCTCACAACTAAAGGGCAAATAAGGTCTGTCATCAGCTTGATTAATCGGATTTATCCGCACACAACAATCCAACAAAACCGGGTGAATTTGATACTCACTAGCAACGAGACTTTCCGGTAACTTAATTAGCCCCAATGCTTCTTTTTCCCCCCGGAACAATTGGGTTAAACCCTGAAAATCCGGTCCAAAGTAGATACCTTCTGGCAAAGAAGTTTCATACACACTCAGAGCGATTTCTTCAGCACAATGTTGTCGCAGGGTTTGCAACGAATAGTCATTTCCTTCGTTTTCGTCTGGCAATGAGATAAGTTCGCCACTTACATGCAGTTGCCATTCATTTATATCCTGTTTCAAACTAAAAATTTGCCATTGATAGCCATTGTCGGCGGGACTAAGTACCAATTGCACCGTACTTTCACTTGTTTCAGACAACACCAATGGTTGTAAGAAAGTGACGTTTTGCAAAACGTAGCCACCTGTGTAAATCTGTTTGCCCGCACTCAAGGCCATCTCCAGATAGGCGGTGGCTGGCACAATCACTTGTTCATAAACATGATGATCGTTCAGATAGGCTGGGTAGGTAGCCGATATCTGATTCTGAAACGCAATTTCTCGGTTCGTTGCTAACGGTTGAAGCTGTTCTCCCAGCAATGGATGCCCTGCTTGTCTTTGTCTGGATGTAGTGGTTAATCTATCCACCCAATACCGTTTCCGTTGGAAGGGATAGGTGGGTAATGATAATTTCCGGCGG
>Ga0233404_10000529_pt1 | contig 10604 bp, 12 predicted proteins | sample Na_oxic_2_MG_FD_179861 | JGI IMG/M metagenome (GOLD analysis project Ga0233404, IMG submission 179861) | Seawater microbial communities from Saanich Inlet, British Columbia, Canada - Na_oxic_2_MG | ecosystem: Environmental > Aquatic > Marine > Inlet | place: Canada: British Columbia | collected...
GCGTTTGGAGTCAAGGTGCTGATTTTATCGGGTGGCGAACCGTTGCTACATCCTGATATTTTTAACATTTCCCATCGCGCCAAAGAAATGGGCTTTTATGTGGGTTTATCTAGCAACGGCACCTTGATTGATGAAAACAATATTGAAGCCATTACAGCCGTTGGTTACGATTATGTGGGGATAAGCTTAGACGGAATGCGGGAAACCCATGACTATTTTCGCCGCTATCAAGGCGCTTTTGATAAATCTTTGCAAGGTATTCGTTTGTGCCGAGATCATGGTATCAAAGTAGGCTTACGTTTTACGCTGACTCAGGATAATGTTCGCGATCTCCCACTTATGCTGCAACTAATGTCAGAAGAAAAGATCAACAAATTTTATCTGTCTCATCTCAATTACGCAGGGCGCGGCAACAAAAACCGTAAGGATGATGTAGTACATCAAATAACGCGACAAGCGATGGATTTTTTATTTAATAGCGGTTTGGAAATGCTACAAGCTGGTAAACAAAGGGAATTAGTGACTGGTAATAATGACGCTGATGGGGTTTATCTATTATTTTGGGCGCAACAACACTTTCCAGATAAGGTTGAACATTTACGCGCTAAGTTGACACAATGGGGTGGTAATTCCTCTGGTGTGAATATCGCCAATATTGACAACTTAGGAAATGTCCACCCTGATACATTTTGGTGGCACTATTCCTTGGGCAATGTGCTAAAGCGTCCCTTTTCTGAAATTTGGCTTGATACCTTAGATCCGCTGATGGCAGGACTTAAACAACGTCCGCGCCCGCTCAAAGCTCGCTGCGGAGAATGCCACTATCAGGATATTTGTGGTGGTAATACTCGTGTGCGGGCACATCAGTTGACTGGGGATTTTTGGGCAGCAGATCCGGGGTGCTATTTGACAGATAAAGAAATTTAAACCAACATTCACAGAATTATTTACAACAAGAAATTTATGGCACTCTTCAAAGCGATTTTTTTATCCAAAGGAGTGAGGATTTAATAACTTCCGAAACTTTTGAGCCAAACCTGACAGATTTCAAAAACATGTCAGGTTTAGTTTCAGGTTTTATTGAATTTCCATTCCAAAGGCAAATTAAATCTTTCGCCGCATCGATAGCTCCTTCAATTGGGTGCAATTAAAAGTGTATGGTTTTTTCATGATTTTTTATGTAGTGAATCAATTCAATCCATTGGCTCTTATACTCGATCATGCCCGTTTTTCGTTTTCCAAGAATAACTGCAAGGGTTGTATATAAGAAGGGATTAAAACCGAGCTATCTAATTTTTTCTCCAACATTATCCGTTTGGTTTTTTAAATCCTTTTTTATATACAATCCTTGTGGTTATTGTTTTGGGAAATGAGAAAACTTGATCATCAAGTTATAGCTATCCATGCACTTTTAATCACATCCCTTCAATTCCAAATCGTGGGTTGTTAAACCAAGCGAGGGTATGTGTGCATAACCAGTCGGAAAATCTTTATCTTAAATTTGTTCAAATAAAATGCCATAAATTATATTTCACCGAAGCAGCCAGTTATTTTGAATCTAAGTCTATTTCAAAAATACGGTTTTCTGTTTGAGCGCAAGTTCAATTTCTTTTTTTTGAAAGTGGCTTGAATCTATTAGTTACTGCGTGCGAAAGCTAATACCCACCCTACTCGTTGCTGTACTCATCTTCTAACAAATACACTTCAGTACTATATTCACCAAACTGATAAATATGATGTTTATGCGGTATAGACATAACCGTTTTAATCAACTTTTCTAAATCATCTTGGTAAGCAAGCCCCCTTTTAATAGTCACTTCCTTGACTTGAGCTAAAATACCTTCCTCTTCCAGAAAATCCTCAAAGCGAGAACCCATACTATAGGTTTCTTTTGCCTCTTGTGAATTATTCATAGTTTTACTCCTCAGCCAGTTATCTTGAATCTAAGTCTATTTCAAAAATACGGTTTTTCGAGGGTAAGGAGCCTGGTATCAAGCATCTTAAAAATTTTTCAAAAATCTGATTTTTTTGGTGTTTAAGAATCAGGGTAAGGATCAACAGGTATCAAGCATCAAGCATTTTAGAAATCCGATTTTTTCAAAAAATCGGATTTCTTTTCTTAATTCGCATTTTACAAATTTTTGAAATCTGTCATCGTTAAACCCGTTTGTTTCAAAATACTCCGCAATGTTCCAGCCGGTATATCACCAGTATGAACAGCAACATAAGTTTGCCTACCATCAGAATGGCGTAAGACAACATGTGAACCGGATTGCCTTTTATTTTCAAATCCCGCTTGATGTAACTTTGCCAAAACTTCACGCGCATTGTATGGCATTTTCGTTAATCTCTATGGTTGAATATAATAACTCAGATGAAATATTGAAAATCTCATCATTAGCGGTTTTTTCAGCCATCCAAAGGCAAATTAAATCTTTCGCCGCCTCTTTAGCTCCTTCAATTCCAAATCCGTGGGTTGTTAAACCAAGCGAGGGTATGTGTGCATAATAATAACCAGCCGGAAAATCTTTATCTTGAATTTGTTCAAATAAAATGCCATAAATCATATTTCACCTCCTATTTCAATTTTATCATGTCATGTCATTTTTCCAGCATCGACAAATTGTTTTAGGGTAAGGTCCCAGGTATCAAGCATCTTAAAAATTTTTCAAAAAATTTCTTTGACGTTTAATAATGATGAATAGATTTTAAAACAGCTACTAATCTTTTTTGAAAGTTTCGGAAGGTAAGGGAACAGCTAATTGAAGAAGTACGCCAATTTGAATTTGGTTGCTAATATTATCAATATTTATATTTTCTATATGGACTTTAGCATTGACTGGTATAGATTGATTAGATTCAGATTGTGTAACAATTTGATTTCTATAACCCGCCTCCTCAAGCCATTGACAAATATTCGCCAATTTTCGATTCGTTCTTGATTGACGATAACTTTAATATACTGATATAGTGTATTAGACAAATCAACGGAAAGCCCTGCCGCATTTTTATGAAGTTTTTCAGCCATTTCAGCCGGGCTAAAACCACATAATAAACCACACAAATGTAATTTTTCCACTCGCGTCAAATTTTGCCTTCGCCTTAGCCAAATCCGTATACAATTTTTCCAAATTCCAATTTTTTTCAGCTTGAGCAAATTCTCTTTTAATATCTTTCATCATAAGTTACAAGCCTTAACACCGTTTTCCTAGTTAATTCTAATATAATTCTTAATTTGTAATAGTTGTTTTTGGGATTGGTACAATTATTATCCGATATATTAGCGGCGCGTTGTACTAGGGCAACCATAAAATATTGCCCCTACATCAAGATTCTGTAAGGGTAATCCCTTATGCTTATCCTTACGTTTCCTAAGTTATTTCATGCACGTTTCTAACTAAAATGACTAAAAAGAATCAATCCATCTTTTCAAAAAGCTAAAAAAACCATTTTGATATAAAAACCACACGATGATAGTTAGTAAGGTGCCATATACAATGACTTTAATGAAAATCCACAATATCCCAATCAGGTTTATAGCAACAATATAGGCGATATAAAGCGCAATAATTGCTAATATGGTATAGCTTATTAATTGAAATGGAGTCATTATGATTAAAACTTAGGCTTAAATGAATAAGTGGTTTAATTTTCAATTTTTAGTATTATTAATGATACACCAATTTTATGTTTCTGGAGATCAAGTGTTGCCATTTAAAGATATTTTTGTGATACAAATTTTGGGAATGTTAATAGCCAGGAAATTTTCCGGCGTAGCTCATTTTGTGATTGGTAATAAGCCAGACAGTATAGCTGATGTTTGGTTTAATGGGGGTATGGTTATCAATGTGCATTATATTAATCTTACCGGCTTACCGGCACTTAAAGCTATCGCCTGGCATTATGAAGGCAAGTTAGAACTTGTATCCCAATTGCTTTATAATGATCCATTGGCTCATTATTCACATTTAGTAGAAAGTTTAGTTAAGGATGCGCCTCCCGATATGATTAATACTTGCCCTATGCTGATGAATACCTTTATTAACCATGTTAAATTAAAGCCACTTAAAAATTCAATTTTTAGTTTGTCAGGCTTAACGGTTTTTGGAGAGATAGGTTTAGGGCATTCATTAACAAATATTCCCAGAAAAAATTTATCTGAAAAAGAATTTTGGAATGGTTTTTTGTATTTGACTTGTCATGGTTTAGTGATTGTGAGTTATGCTAAATCTGTTGGGCTGTCGGTGCAAAAATTTCAAGATCAGCTAATTGATAAGATGAAGACATTAATGGGAGCGCATATTGCGGATACCTATAAGGATAAACTTTGGCAAAATATTCATCAAAAATGGGCGAATTTCGATAAAGAACCCGATCCTATTTATGGTACTTCACCTTACCAGCTCTGGCTCCATCAAATGCAAGAAACCTCCCAACAAGTAGGAACACCTACTTTGCAAAAGGGCTGCTTTGAAAGTGTATTATTGGCATTGGCACCCAAAAATGCTAAGGTGATTCATCATTTTCTAAATTAAATTGAGAGAATGACTATGTCAAAAGATTCTATTTTAGTTATAGCCTTATGGTTGATTTTAAGTACTGTTGCTATCTTCTTGTGGTTAATGACAGTTGATAGCGAATCAATGATTTTTTATACTCATTATTCGAGTTTGATGCAGATCATTACTTCAGCGGGAGCAGCGTTTTTATGCTATCGCACTATGATGATATTTAATGTGAATGATAAGGCGCGGACCGCCTGGGGATTTTTAAGTATGGGACTTTTTTTTTGGAGTGCGGGTGCTATACTTGAAGGAGTCTATACCTTGCTACACCAGGGTGCAACTGCCCCATTTCCTTGGTATGCAAATGTTTGTTTTTTATTATTGGTTCCATTTGTCATAATGGCTTTAATTGCTTTTAAGAAAAACTTAAATGCCAGTATTCCGCTAAAAGGGTGGATTGCAACTATTACAGTATTTTTAGGCGCGTTGGTTCTTGGGCTTGGAATTAATGCTAAAGGTTTTCAAGAAATTGAGTCTATAAATCTTATAATAACCTTGATCTATATTATTTTTGATTCCGTTTTGTTAGCCATGGCGGTAGCAGCGGCTTCAATATTAATCGGTAGTTTGCTGAGTCGCCCTTGGTGGTTCGCCTTAGTTGGATTGTTTATTTTTTACTTAGGGGATATGATTTATACATTGGTCAGAAATATTGATCAAGCCGGAGGTATCATTTTAGATTTAACTTGGCCAGTTGCTTTTGGATTCATTGCCATCGCAGCAACGACGGCTCGTGCTATTTATACTGCTAACCGTTGAGTTTTAGACCTGACAGGTTTAAAAAACCTGTCAGGTCTGGAAAATACTAGAACATCAAGCATTAAGGAAAAACATTATGCGAAAAATTTGTCTATTAGGTGGAACCGGATATGTGGGGAAACACCTCATTAACCGTTTAGTTAAAATGGGCTGGCAGGTGCGAGTACCCACGCGGCGACGTGAACAGCACCGTGATTTGCTAGTCTTGCCTCAATTAGAATTAGTATCGGCTGATATTCATGAGCAAGAGCAATTGAATGAGCAGTTAGCCGGTTGTGAGGCAGTGATTAACCTGGTTGGTATTCTCAATGAAAGCGGACATGATGGTTCGGGTTTTCGTAAAGCCCATGTCCAATTGCCTGAAAAAATAATATCTGCCGCTCAAAAAAATCCGTTCAGGCAGTTATTACATATCAGTGCCCTCAATGCTGATGCTAAATCCGAAAAAAGTAATTATTTGCGTACCAAAGGGGAGGCAGAAGACTTACTTCATGGTGCTGAAAATTTACATGTCACCACTTTTAGACCATCGTTGATTTTTGGTGAAGGTGTTCCTTTTTTTAATCGTTTTGCAGCATTGTTACGTGTTCCATCCCCCTTATTTATGTTGCCCTCGGCATCCGCCAAATTTGCGCCTGTATGGATCAATGATCTTGTAGAAGCGATGGTGCAAACCCTGGATTCTTCCAAGCATTATGGACAACGTTACAATTTGTGTGGGCCTCAAGTTTACACACTACAAGAGTTAGTCGCCTATACGGCTAAACTGATGGGGGTAAAACGCCATATTTTGCCTTTAAAGGAAAAACATTCCTATTGGGTAGCGCGTTTTATGGAAAAATTAGTGCCGGGCAAACCCTATTCCTTGGACAACTTCTACTCTTCACAAGTGGAAAGTGTTTGTGGTGATCATAACCATTTAACTCAATTAGGTGTCACACCACACGCGATAGAAACTATCATGCCCAAATATTTTTCTGCCACTTCAACTCCCAGAGAATTATATTCGACATACAGGCATTTAGCGGGTAGAGAATTAATGGTTAATGGTTAATGGTTAATGGTTAATGGTTAATTGTTAATGGTTAACGGTTAACAGAAACACCTGTAAAAATTCCCTACGCTTACGCTTTGGACTCCAAACAATGGGCATCTTGGAGTCCAAAGCTTTAGCTTTGGAAGTGTTTCCGAATGGACACTAAGGAATGAAGCTTTAATAACATCCGAAACTTTCAAGCCAAACCTGACAGGTTTTAAAAACCTGTCAGGTTTAGTTTCGTATATTATTCAATTCTCATTCCTAAGTAGTTACCCACTTTTTTAGGTATGCTTTTTACCAATCGGATACACCTCATGACTGGGATCCCACCATAAAATCTGAAAAAGATGATGGTCTCGAATGCCCCACAAACGTTCTTTCCCAGAAAGACGCAGAGAAAAGAGTTCTTCTTCAAATTCAACGACTTTTATGTCAGCAAGGCGTTTTTGCGCTTCGCTACATAAGTCTTTGATCTTGATGGGATGACAACCCGTGTTGGGATGATTAACTTCTGCCCAAGTCATCGTCTCAAATTGTGCTAATTTTCCATGTACATATTTTAAGGTTTTAGCGTCCATATCGCCCCATCCCCAAGACCCCTCAAAATCAAGCATACGGATTTGCCATGACAGCTTTTCGTGATCACTATTAAAACGTTGCGAAACCCGCAAAAACTTATCTTTTTGAGTGGTTTTCTTAATCCTTGATTGAGTATGCCCTTTTTTAACTTTTTTCATTTTACCCATCATTCAACTCATGCTTCTATTTCAAAACCTTCATTATAAACCCCTTCATAGTACTCAGCCATAGACGCAAGCGTGATTTCTCTGCCACCGCCTTTCATATCATCAAGTCCCTTACGCGCATCACGCCAAGGTTTTTCCATAACAATTAAGTCGCGGAGCCATTGAGCCGATTGATTGCCGTAATCACGTAGCACCGCTTGAACCGTTTCTTTTTGGCTCTCAGTGAGCGCGTCCGGATTCCCAAATTTTGGTACATCCGATAAGTCCAATTCATATTGCCCCTTATGAGCGTCATATAATTTCTTTATAACCGGACCACTTGGCCATGCATCAATGGATTGTTCAAATAGCGTCTCTTCATCCCAGACCAGTGACCAGGCTTGACAATAATAGAGTAACTTGTGTAAACGCGGTGTGGGTAAAGGATGTTTTTGTGAAATAATAAAGGCTGCAATATCAAAAACGTTTTTAGTTACCATGTCTAAAAAATCCGTCGTTAAAACATAATCAATTACAAGTCAAAAATTTTATTATACATCAATGATATATGTAGGTACAAATAAATCTTTTAACATTTTTTAAAATCAGTAGAAATCCGATTTTTTTCAAAAATCAGATTTCTTGAACGGGTTAAAAAAGCACCATTAGAAATACTATTTTTTTTGCAAAAATAGTATTTTTTGAAGCCTGAAGACTTTAAAAAATTGAACATCAAGTATCAATATTTGATATGCCTGTTTTTATAAATACTATTTTTGGCAAAAATAGTATTTCGGGCAAGCCCCTTGACTTTAAAAAAGGTCAGGGCTTGATTTAAAAATATTTGCCCATATCATAAAAATAGTCGGTAAGGAACGTGCCTGAAATAAATTCGACAACTAAACCAGACCTGGCAGGTTCAAAAGAAAACCTGCCAGGTCAAAATCCAGTTTGGACGCTGCTCTTGACCTGCCAGGTTTTGTTTTAACCTGGCAGGTCTGGTTTTAAAGTTGACTAAATTATTTTATGCACGTTCCTAAGTCTTCAAACCTATTCTCATAGAAGAAAAACAGGTGTATGGTAGGGCAAGATTAACTGATAACAGATTAATGATAATGATTAATGGTTAATTATTAATTTAAACTTTGTCAATCAACTTTTAATAAATGTAACTCAAAGCTCCGATATACGCCAAAAACAAAACATCCACCCCCTCAAAAACGCCCTCACCAAACTACAAGGGCTACGCGATATCAGCCAGGTAGGTCGGGTTAGATTTTTTTGCGCGGCAAAAAAACGTAACCCGACATTTACCTGCCTCATTGAAAAAAGCCAGGTAGGTCGGCTAAGATTTTTTTGCGCGGCAAAAAAACGTAACCCGACATTTACCTGCCTCATTGAAAAAAGTTCAATTTGTTCCCACGTTGCGTATATATTCGAGAGAATTAACAGGCTAGGTTCGCCCCTACGTCAAATATTTCATTGTAGGGGCAGACCTGCGTGTCTGCCCTTTGTGAAGTTCTTTATCTGAACATCTATATATAGTTTTTCAGATAAATAAATTGCTTCGTTACTTCATTTCACAAATGTAGGGCTATTTCGTCAGGTAAATGTCGGGTTACGTTATCACGCTTGATAAACTAACCCGACCTACCATACTGAATAATTACCAAAAGAGGATGAAACAATTTAAAAAAATTATGATAGTCACAGACAAATTTGTATTTATTCACCTCCATAAAGCAGGGGGAAGTTTTGTTAGAAAAGTGATTGTCAAACTGTTTCCATTAGCGAAACAGATTGGTTATCATTTTCCATTGGAAATGCTTCCTTCTGAGTATAGACATTTACCTGTTCTTGGTGTGGTTCGTAATCCTTGGGAATTTTATGTTTCTTATTACGCTTTTCAGACATCATTGATTGCCAAGTTTCAATCCGAGTGGGAACAACGGTCCGCTGTTGAATACGATTCTCTGGTTAGAAATGGTATTGACCCACGTAATGGGATAGATATCCTATTTGATGTTTTTGCTGAAGAGAGTCAAGTCAGTTTTCCTCGCATAACCAGTCAGTTATTAAATTTATCGACTTCGGAGAAAATACTTGATAAAATCTTGGAAGTGATGCCAACGGAACTTAATCGGCGGGGAAAATATACACCTATTCAGTGCCTAAATTTTCGTGGTAAAAACGTTACAAAAAAAATGTTAGAAAAGATTCGCGGCACCAACGAAGGTTATTGTACATTTCTATTTAAGCATATGTATGGCACTGGCGAAAATATTTTCTTTGCAAAACAAGAAAATTTAAGAAGCGACTTGCTGTCTTTTTTTGAGCATATTGGTGTCAGCCTTGAACCTCAAATGAAAAACTACATTTTGACAGCATCTCCAGAAAATAGCAGTCATCATCACTCCTATGCGGACTATTATACGCAAGATTTAGCGCATCTTGTTCAGCAAAAAGATGCCTTTCTTATTGAAAGGTTTGGGTTCTCCAACGTGGAAATGGTGCGCCCATAATAAAAGGGGTCAGGCTCGAAATATACTATAGATGTTCAGGTAAATAACTTCCAAAAACCTGTTAGGTATTCGAGACCTGACAAGTTTATCGTGTGAATTTATTTATCTGAACATCTATACTAACGGGTAAATTTTGGACTTTTTTTTAACTGTTGCCGTTGCACAAAAAGACTTGCCCACCTACATAAAAGTCCAAATTTCAGCCGTTTAAAGTAGAAAGTGGGTGGAACGGTGAGTCGTGTGGAGAAGTTCCTAGAACGTGTGGTCCAACAAATGCCTTTGAGTAATCCAAGGAAACAAGCATGTCAATCTTGTAAAGGTTCATCACCACTACCAAGGCGTGTTAAAAATACGATTTTTTAAACATGTATTGTAGGGGCATACCTGCGTGTCCTTTGTGAAACGCCGTCATTTTTTATTCGTTGTATTCATTTTGGTTACGCTCCCAATCCGATTTTTTGAAAAAATCGGTTTTTTTATACCATCAAGAGTATCGGATTTTTTGAACGGAACAAAAGATAAGTTTCCAAAATATTAATTTTTCAAAATAGTATTTTTTGTTGTTGGAATGAACCCGTTTTTATCAGTGCCAAAAGAAATATAGGTGTTCAGAAAAATAAATTACTTCGTTACTGCGTTTCACACGATAAACCTGTCAGGTTTTGGATACCTGACAGGTTTTTGGAAGTTACCTGAACATCTATAGCATTTAAAAAAAATGGTATTTCTGCCCTTTTAAATTTTTGCTACTGGAGCTACTTTTTTTAGAATCAGTCCAATTTTTTCAAAAATCGGATTTCTTTTCGGGTTAAAAATGTTAAAAGACTTTTGTGTACCTACATATAAAAACACATTTGCCAGGTTAATTAGGATTATTTAAAAAAAAATAAAAAAAAAACTTGCATTTTAATTTTAATTATGGTAGAGTAGTCACCAATCAGGAATAACGGGCGCGTAGCTCAGTGGTAGAGCACTACCTTGACATGGTAGGGGT
>Ga0233404_10000530_pt1 | contig 10600 bp, 9 predicted proteins | sample Na_oxic_2_MG_FD_179861 | JGI IMG/M metagenome (GOLD analysis project Ga0233404, IMG submission 179861) | Seawater microbial communities from Saanich Inlet, British Columbia, Canada - Na_oxic_2_MG | ecosystem: Environmental > Aquatic > Marine > Inlet | place: Canada: British Columbia | collected...
AAACTGGAATGAAAGGAAGATAGTTTTGGGGTAGAAATCCTTAATCCGGCCGCATGAATTAATTGTTTTGTCGATGAAGCAGTTGCTATCCAGAGAAACCAACTATATTCCCCCTTAATATTGCGCCAGCGAGTTTCAAATACTACTTGTTCACTTTTTCTATTGCAAAGCTTTGACAAAAAATCTTGGGTGTGTGCAATATCATCCGGGTGTATCCACTGCATAAACGTCGTAATTAATAAATGTTCCGACATTACACCTAATTGTTGCCAAGCTGCACTATTTACCTGTTTAATGTTGCCTTGAAAATCCAACACACAGAGCAAATATGGCGAATTTTCTAATTGATAATTAACCATTAATTAAACCTCTAAACAAATTGTTATGGCAAATTTAATTATTGTTATGAAATCCAATACCGGCACCAATTATATAACCTATTGTTTTTAAATAAATTATATAAATTGGCGAAGGTATTGGAAGTCATTATAAATTTAATTATTTCACACAATAACTTCTAATCGTTTCGCTCTTAAAAACTCCATTATCAATAACATACTATGAAACCTTTATCATTTTGTGGAGGTTTTTGAGAATAAAAGGGATCCGGTGGCACAATTTCTAGTCCTACCGCAAAAACCAAGTGTTCTGTCAATGAGACCGTTGCTACCCACAATAGTTGGTGATAATTCTCGACGGTATCACGCCAGCGAGTTTCAAACTTCACCCAATCGGATTTTCCGGCATGAAGCTGCGAAAAATAATTTTGGGTTGATGCTATATCATCAGGATGTATCCAGTGTGTGAAAGTTGTAGTTAATAAATAGTCAGTCGCAATATTTAAGTTATATTGCCAAGCCCTATTCACCTGTTTAAAATTGTTTTCAAAGTCCAGTACACACTCTAAATGTGGTGAGTATTTTGATGATAGATGAGCCATTGATAAAATTCCTCCAAATTGATTAATTACAGTTATAGCTAACTTTTAACTATTGCCGAATATCAAAAGCAATAACTATGCCCGTGTTCTATTCAATTAGAGAGATATTTTAAAAACAAAATGTTAATCACTTATTTTGTTTCAAGTTAAGTGCATCAATCATCAAATACTTTTAAAGAGTGTTAATAATTAATTAACAATTATGGATAAAAATAAAGAAGATTTTGACAAGTGTGCGAGTGATGTTTTTGAATTGCTTTATCAAGAATTTCCTAAAGAAACCGACGTAGTTGTCGATGATTTGGTGGGGATAACTGATGATGAAATGATTGATAACTATTTCGCAACCATTCGTTTTCTACAACGGGAGGGTTTAATTCGTTATCAAAAATTTGACTATGGAAGTTTTAATGGTGGGGTGTTAAGCGCAAAAGGCTTAAGGATACTTGATACGGTTTTTGATGTTATGGAGGAGGGAGAAACAATAGCCCAACAAATCAGCAAGGCTCTTGGTGATGAAAATAAAGCGGAAATCGGAAGGGTTATTAAAGAAGTTATTAAGCTTTGTAGTGATTAGAACTGAAAATGAAAATGGTGGGCGATACTGGATTTGAACCAGTGACCCCTGCCGTGTGAAAGCAGTGCTCTACCCCTGAGCTAATCGCCCTTACTGAGGATGACGCATTTTAAACCTTCATAAGACCATAGTCAAATTTTTAGTATCTAATGGTAACTAGCAATCGACAATCGACAATTTACAACAAACAATTAAAATTGCTGGTTATTATAGTCAACTTTAGGGTAACCACAAGGGATTACCCCTACGAAACCTCGATTGATGTGGGGGCACGTATGGTTGCCCTTATCTTGTCGAATTTATTTTATGCACGTTCCTTATCAAAATTCACAGATGAAACGCACTGTACTTATTACTGGCTGTTCAAGTGGCATAGGATACTGTGTTGCAGTCGGTTTGAAAAATCGAGGTTATTCAGTATTTGCAACGGCACGGCTGCCTTCTGATGTTGCCCGTTTGCAAAAAGATGGCTTTGAAAGCCTTGTCTTAGATTTGAATGATTCCCAATCCATTTATGAAGCTGTGCAAACCGTATTGGAACGTACCAAAGGACGATTGTATGGTTTATTCAACAATGGGGCTTATGGACAACCGGGGGCGGTGGAAGATTTGAGCCGTGAGGCTTTACGTCAACAATTTGAGACTAATTTATTTGGAACCCATGAGTTGACTTGTCAGGTAATACCAATTATGCGTCGGCAAGGCGAGGGGCGCATTATTCAAAATAGTTCCGTATTGGGCATGGTGGCATGGCCTTATCGTGGTGCCTATAACGCCAGTAAATTTGCTTTGGAAGGATTGACGGATACTTTGCGTTTAGAATTGGCTGGCACTGGTATCTCAATTTCTTTGATTGAACCGGGGCCAATTACCAGTCGGTTTCGGGCAAATGGTTATACCATGTTCAAACGGTATATTGATGTTGAACATAGTGTTCACCGTGATCATTATATTAGAACTGAACAACGGTTATTGGCAGAAGGGACTGTAGTGCCATTTACTTTACCACCTTCGGCAGTGTTGAAAAAAGTCATCCATGCCTTAGAAGCAAAACGTCCACAACCACGTTATTATGTTACTTTTCCCACTTATTTGTTCGCTACCTTAAAACGATTACTTACCTCTAGGACAATGGATTGGGTATTGCGACATTTGCCGCAGTGAACTACAAGGATTGTTTATAATAAGGGATTTAAAGCGTGCCTACAAGGATTGTTTATAAGAAAGGATTTAAAGCGTGCCTACAAGGATTGTTTATAAGAAAGGATTATCTTTAGCACTGGCATAACTAGCTATAAACCTAAGCTTAAAAGAAATCCGATTTTTGGCAAAAAATCGGATTTCTGGCATCTATAGATTTTCAGAAAAATAAATTTTTCAGAAGCCAAGGTTCGAGAATAAACTTGGGATTCGGTGAAGATCCAATCCTTTATTATAAGCAATCCTTGTAGTTAGCTTTCCTTCTTGAGCGTAAAATAAAACACACTACCGGTTCCAAGTTGGCTTTCCACTCCGACTTCCCCGCCAAGCCTTTTTACTATACGTTGTACAATAGACAAGCCTAATCCATGTCCTTCGACAACAGTTTTATGAACCCTTGTAAATGGAGTGAATAATTTAGCCATAGATTCTTGAGTTAAACCTGAACCATTATCGCGTACCCAAAAACGAACCGTATTTTGGTTTGGGGTGGCACCAATTTCTAAACGTGGTGGTTGTCCACCATATTTCAAACCATTAGTCAAATAATTTACCCAAACCTCCTCCAGCCATGGTGCATAACCTACAACCACCGGCCATTTTTTGGGGACAATAATTTCACCTTGATATTGTTTTTGCCAAGTAGTTAAACGCTGTTGCACTCGGGCAATAATACTATTCATATCCAAAGGTTTCATTGTAACGGTTTGTTTTGAAACGCTTGCCAATAATAACAAAGCATTAATAATACCAATCATTTTTTTGCTGGATGTGAAAATGTATTGCAAACATTGATAAGCTTGTGGATTTATATCTGAAGAAAATTCAGCCATCAATAAATCTGACATGCTAATCAGGTGGGTAAGCGGATTTTTTAAATCATGGGCTACGGTATGGGAAAAGGCATCTAGCTCAACATTTTTTGCTTCTAATTCGACATTTTTTTGGGCCAATTCCGCATTTTTTGTTTCCAATTCCGTATTTTTCGCCAAGAGTTGTTGTTGCAAATTATGTATCGTGAGATGGGTATTAATTCGTGCTAAAACTTCTTCTTGTTGAATCGGCTTGGTGATGTAATCTACCGCTCCTAATTGCAGCCCTTTAACTTTATCCAAAGTGTCTGTCAAAGCTGTCATAAAAATGATAGGAATATCTTGGGTTTCAGCATTTGCTTTTAATCGTTTACAGGTTTCAAAACCATCTATGCCCGGCATCATAACATCCAATAAAATTAAATGGGGACGTTCATATTCAACGATTTCAAGTGCGGTTTTTCCATCCCGTGCCACTAACACTTCAAAGTTGTGACTATCCAAAAAATTGAATAGCGTATTAACATTTTCCATAATGTCATCAACAATAAGAATAATAGAGGGTTGTTGTTGCGTCATTTTTCTGTGAATGGTGAATGGTAAAATAAAAAATGATCACTGAAGATACGGTTTGACAAATTTTTTAAGTTTGGACATTTCAAAATTTTTGGCTAATTTTGTCACTATCTTCGCAAACGGTGATAATTTGGCATCTTGCCGCTCTATTTGACTCGCATTCTCAATAATTTTTTTAATGTTACCACCCATAATTAATTTGAAAAGGGTTGTTGCTTGTTCAGACGAAGGGCCAATAATGGAATCTGGCATAGTTATTTCTTCTAAATTAGAGTTTGATAATGTATCATCATTATGCATCCACTCCAATGGTAAATATTTTTGCAACAGTTCTAACAAAATTTCAGTGCGAATTGGTTTAGCAATAAACTCATTACACCCAACTTCTAAACTCATCCGTTGATGGTGTTCAAACACATTGGCTGAAGCCGCAATTACTACCATGTCTTTCAAATGGGCGATTTTACGAATTTTACGAGTAAATTCAAATCCATCCATCATCGGCATCACTATATCGGTGATAATTATATCTGGCAATAGTTTAAGGGTTAAGTCCAAAGCTTCCTCACCATCATTTGCTTCCAATATGTTAAAACCTATATTTGTCAAAAGGTTAACCAAAAAAGCACGATTCTGCCATTTATCATCTACCACTAAAATAGTAAAAGGTTCTTCATTTCTAATGCTTAAATTTTCATTTTTGAGAATTTTTTTATAACCAATAATGGGAGCTTGTTGGGTGTACTTGCTATCCGTAAAGCCTTGAACTTCTGGTAGTGATATTTCAAACCAAAAAATACTACCGCCACCAGGTAAACTTTCTACTTGCAATTGCCCATTCATCATTTCTACCAACTGCTTGCTAATGGGTAATCCTAAACCGGTACCCTCCTGTTGTTGACTTTGATCGCCAATTTGTTGAAAAGGCTGAAAAACAGAATCTATTTGATCATGAGGAATACCCATACCGGTATCTTCTATCTCAAAACGGATTTTCTCATGGTAGTAGATAGCCCTGAAGGTAACACCACCTTTGTCGGTAAATTTAACGGCATTGCTTAACAAATTTAGCAATATTTGGCGCAATCTCTTTTCATCTGCACATACGGCTGCCGGTAATTTATATAAAGTGTCATAGACAAATTCTATACTTTTTTGTTCCGCTCGCATTTTCATTAAATCCGCAATATTTTGTAAAAATTCCGGCAAGCGAAAATCAACTGGCATAATTCCTAATTTACCCGCTTCAATTTTGGATAAATCTAAAATATCATTAATCAAAGTTAATAAGTGTTCACCACTACGATGAATGATTTCTATTCCTTCCTTTTGCTTATTAGTCAAAGTATTATCATAGTTAAAAATTTGGGTGTAACCTAAAATACTATTTAGTGGGGTGCGTAATTCATGGCTCATATTGGCGAGAAAGGCACTTTTAGCCTGATTGGCGATTTCTGCGGTTCTCTTCGCTTCTTCAGCGGCTTTTTTAGCTTGTTGCAATTTTGCTTCAGCGCGTTTACGTTCCGTAATATCACGCACTATCGCAACGAAAAACGATTCTTTGGTTTTATCTGATTCCTGACTTAATTGGACAGAATCATCCGGTGGAATTGAAATATACTGAAAAAATGCTTCTACCTGAATTAAAGTAGTATTTTTATGCAGATGTATAGTTTCAAGTGTCAATGATGGTTGCAAACCCCTAAGTAGTGGCTCAAGAGCTTGATGGGCTTGTTCTTCAGTTAAGTAGGGATTTATATCAAGTAATGTCATTTGCAAAAGTTCTTTTTGACTATAACCTACTTGATTTGTTGCCCCTTGATTGACGTAAAACAGTTTGAAGGTTTTAGCATCAAACATAAATACACAATCTAATGCCATATCTAGGGTTTTTTTGAATTTTTTCAGCTCAATATTAGCAGCTCTTAATTTTTCCTCAGTATTTTTGCTCATATCAGTTAAAATTATCAAATGTAATACGGTGTGGATAAAGACTAGTCAAATGAAGAATGGCGGCTTTTGTCAGTGAATGTTTAATGGTGAATATTTCATAATTTTCTGATACGGTTTGTAATTCCTGCCATTTTTCTTGTAGTAATACATCATAAGCACTATTGCCGGATTGACGCAGATTAGCAATAAACTGAAGTATACCTTTGGCTTGTTTCATACTAAGACGGGCGGGCGTAGTTGGCAATTGCTGCGTATGATACATCATCATATCACGTACAATATTATCTAAATGCCAACCCGGGTAAACATTATAACTTATATAGGCAATGCCATTGGCTCCTAAATGCCGCCGAATAATGCTTAACAACTTATCTTGCATCGTAACCGGCACCCATGAATAAATACCATGAGCAATAATATAATCAAATTTCCCTAATGATTCATCAATCTCATTAAAATCTAATTGTTTCAAAGTGACATTAGGACATTTAAGGGCTGATATTACCTTTTGCCCTGAAGCAATTTGTTTGGCGGAAAAATCTATGCCCCATAATGAAGCTTGTGGTAAAGTTTGGCTAATCGCAATTAAATTCGTACCATCACCACACCCCAATTCCAAAACCCGGCAATTAACAATTGGAGGCGGCTTTATACCAAACAATGTCACCAAAGTCGCAAGTCTACCGGGGTGAGTATCAGTATAAACGAGGGAAGGGTATGGAATTTCATCATAAACATTTTTGGTCATTTTTTTCATTTTTCATTCTTAATTAGAATTGGAAATTTGAGAAATCCGATTTTTTTCAAAAATCGGATTTCTTGGTTCTCATTTTTTAGGTGGTAGGGAAATTTGAGAAATCCGATTTTTTTCAAAAATCGGATTTCTTGGCTCTCAAAAGGGGCAATCCCTTGTGGTTGCCCTAGTTACGAATTAGAATTTATTTTACCATCCAACGTTAACAAATGAGCATACTGACTAGGGCGACGATCACGAAAAACACCCCATTCGATCCGCGAAGCGCGTATTTTCTCAAAGTCGAAACTAGCTGTCAGCACTATTTCTTCATCTCGTCCTGCCACCCTTATAATTTCACCGGTATGATCCGCAATAAATGAAGAACCATAAAATGTTAATTCACAAGAGTCACCAATTTCTTGACCAATCCGGTTAGAAGCAACTAGTGGGATTAAATTAGCGGCACAATGCCCTTGCATCACTCGTTGCCAATGTCCGCAAGAATCAATATGAGGAGCCCCCGGCTCAGAGCCTATCGCACTTGGATACAATAAAATTTCGGTACCCTGTAAAGCCATAGCCCGTGCCGATTCCACAAACCATTGATCCCAGCAAATCCCAACCCCAATCACACCATAGCGCGTCTTCCAAACTTTAAAACCAGTATCACCTTGATTGAAATAGAATTTTTCCTGATAGCCATAGCCATCGGGAATATGGGTTTTGCGATAAACTCCTAACTGACTACCATCAGCGTCAATAATCATCACGGAATTATAATAAGCATTATTGGCACATTCAAAAAAACTGATTGGCAACACCACATTGAGTTCCGCTGCTAAGGTACAAAAACGGGTTAGCAATGGGTTATTCATTGCCGGTTTAGCTAATGCCAAAAATTCAGCGTTTTGATCCTTACAAAAATATGGGGTTTCAAATAGCTCTGGAAGCAAAATAATTTGCCCTCCTTGAATAGCAGCGTGGCGCACCAAAGTTTCCGCTCGCTTTAAATTATCCGCAATGTCCCAAGTACAAGCCATTTGGATGGCAGCTACAGTTGTCATGTGAATGGTGAATGGTGAATGATGAATTGTAAACTTAATATTTTTGTAACTACTCAGGGCAACTACTAAATATTCATATGTAGGGGCAATCCCTTGTGGTTGCCCTCTCTAAAAATTAAAAAATCCGGCGGCTGAGTAGTTACACATTTTTATTCTATAGAAAAAATGTTTTAAAACAAGTTGTTAAGTCGGTTTAACTAATGATTTCATAATTCACCATTCACCATTCATAATTCACCATTCATAATTCACCATTCACAAACAAGGCTGTTGTTGAGTAATACAATGAATACCACCACCCCCATAAATTAGATCAAGAGCATAAACTGGTACTATTTGACGATCCTTAAATGCTTTGGTGAGGGTTGCAATCGCCGCTTTATCAGCCGGATCATTGAAAATAGGTATGATAACCGCGCCATTGGCAATATAAAAGTTAATATAGGATAGTGCTAAACGCAACCCATTACCATCATCGCGGCGAGGCGGTTGTTCTATTTCAATAATTTCTAATTTGCGCCCGTGGGCATCAGTGGCACAGCGGAGCCGGTGCAAATTATCTTGCAAAGCCATATAGTTACTATCTTGCGGATCATGACAAGTAAGGGCAACAACCACACCCGGGCTCACAAAACTAGCCAGATTATCAATATGTCCCGCTGTTTCATCATCCTGTAAACCTTGCCCCAACCAAATAACTTTCCAAATACCAAGATATTCGCCTAATAGCGTTTCAATATCGCGCCGAGTTAAATGCGGATTGCGATTTGGATTAAGCAAACATTCTTCGCTAGTTAATAAAGTACCCTGCCCATCCACGTTAATCGCACCACCTTCTAAAACCAAAGGGGCACCATAACGGCGTATTTGCATCAACTTTAATACTCTCCGGGCTAATACAGCATCTTGTTGATAATCAACAAGATTTTCTCGATTTTCCCCCCACGCATTAAACTGCCAATCAATACCGGCAATCCCACCATGTCCATCTATAACAAAAGTTGGCCCAGTATCACGCACCCATATATCATCCATTGCCAAACTAACAAATTCAATCCCCACACCACACCCGGCTTCCTCAATAAGCTCCGGCAAGACAATCATCTTTACGGTTTCAAATTTAGCAATGGCTTCCGCCACCGCCGCAAAACTGGTACGGACACGAGCAAGTTCAAAGGGCCAACTTTCTTGATGGCAAGGCCACGCCATCCAACAACAACTATGGGGATGCCATTCTGCCGGCATATAAAAATCCTTGATCACGGTATTTTATCATCATTATAAAATTAAACACTTCCAAATCTAAAGGTTTGGATTCCAAAGTGATATTTATTGGAGTCCAAACCAACAGAAATGGATTATTTACTTTAAAATTAAACACTTCCAAATCTAAAGGTTTGGATTCCAAAGCTTAACTTAATGGCATTGCAATGTAGGGTGGGCAATGTCCGTCTCGATCCCACCATTTAAGCTACAAAAAAAACGTTACATCAAATTGAGGTAACACCCCTTGAACATTGAGTATTAAATAAAATATAATGAAGACTCTGGAAATTCGGTTGCTGGAAACGTTTCGGACGGGGTTGCAAACCCCGTCCAGCAAAAAACGGCAAAAGATTGACTAAACAAGGAATAATTTTATGAATAACTTTAAATACGTTCATTTACTTGTTATAAGTTTTCTCTTGGGAACGGCAACCCAAGCTGCTCCAACTGAAAACGCTTCTCCTTTTTTAAATGCCATCGACTTGTCGCCAACTTATCCCAAATGGCAAACTTTCACCATAACTCACCAAGAATGGTATGTAATCTTAGGAACTTACTTGCAAAATAAGAAGGGTTATAGAACCGCCAACGCACTTAGCAATAAGCTTATAAAACGTGGATATGAAGTCATTGTTGGGGAAAGCGATTTTTATGATGGGCTGAAAGAGGGCTTAGTGGTTGTAATGATGGGACCATTTTACAGCCAACGACGAGCATCAACTAAGCGAAATGCACTCAAACACATTGTGCGTGACGCTTATATCAGGCAAATAACATATCAGGGGGATTGATGGAAATTATTAATTACAGTAATGGAGAAAAAAATGATAGGCGCAATAGCAGGTGATATTATTGGTTCCGTCTACGAAGGGTTCCCAATTAAAACCAAAGATTTTCCCCTATTTTCAATAAATAGCACATTTACTGATGATAGCGTACTAACGGTGGCATTGGCGGACAGTATTCTCAATAATGTGCCTTATGTCAACAAACTCAAGGAATATTTTCATTATTACCCAAGAGCCGGTTATGGGTTGCATTTCCATATCTGGGCTAGTTCCGAAAAGAGCGAACCTTATGATAGTTGGGGTAACGGCTCCGCAATGCGTGTGAGTCCAGTTGGTTTTGCTTACAATAACTTGGAAACCGTTGCCAAACAAGCATTGCTCAGTGCCGAAATAACCCATAACCATCCAGAAGGTATTAAAGGTGCCCAAGCTACTGCCACCGCCATTTTTTTAGCCAGAACTGGTGAGGATAAATCCACGATCAAGAATTATATTGAAAACACCTTTGGATATAATCTCAGTATTTCTTTGAACGAGATTCGTCCCACTTATTTTTTTGACATTTCCTGCCAAGGTTCAGTTCCACAAGCCATAACTGCTTTTCTGGAATCGGATAACTACGAAGATGCAATAAGGAACGCGGTTTCTTTGGGTGGAGATAGTGATACCCTAGCATGTATTACCGGGG
>Ga0233404_10000531_pt1 | contig 10585 bp, 9 predicted proteins | sample Na_oxic_2_MG_FD_179861 | JGI IMG/M metagenome (GOLD analysis project Ga0233404, IMG submission 179861) | Seawater microbial communities from Saanich Inlet, British Columbia, Canada - Na_oxic_2_MG | ecosystem: Environmental > Aquatic > Marine > Inlet | place: Canada: British Columbia | collected...
AAGTCACGGTGTACTTGAAACCTACTAATGCCACCGGCATTTTCACAATCATTGCAACTCTTACAACCGACGATACTGTAACCGCCGAAGCAATTATCACAGTTACAGAAGCTCTTCCCCAACTACCAAGCTTAGGATTTGGTGCCGCCTTTAATGACAAAGGGGAACAAGTTGATAGTAATGCAATTTTTCATGGTGGCACCTCAGTTAATGATGATGATTTCAACCAAGAAGTGGTATTAAATGTTGGTGAACCAATTGTGATTAAAGGACTTATCACAGTAGACTCCACTCATATTGGGCAATCCGCTGATATTATTATTGTAGTTGGCTATAAGCTCATTGAACCGGAAGCCGTGGAAGTATTTTTCATGTTTGACAACAATCGTGTCATCCAACCTTGGGATGGAATTTTGGATAATTTATTGCCCGTTGAACGTGTTGCGAGTTTACCGAAGAATCAAGCCGTGAAAATATACGACGCTCAATTGGAAGAAGGGGTAGTAGGGCGGTTGCGAATTTACTTTGGCTACCGTTTAGACGATGGTGTAGTCGTGTTTAATGCGAGCCAAGTAATAAGTTTATTGATTAAATAAAATACCGGTGCAACTAAACCTGACAGGTTTTTAAAACCTGTCAGGTTTGATTTAACATGCAAGGAAATTATTTATGCAATTACCACTCGAAGTTTGTCAACAATTCGGACAGTTCGCTTTTCAAGATGAACAGAAAGGCGTTGCCGCTATTGCTATCATTCAAAGTTTTCTTGATGAAGATCAGGATGATAGCATTTCTAGCCCGGAATTACGGGCAAAAACCATAACGATTAACCGTAACCAAGCTGGAGCCGTTACCGTCACCAAAAGTGTCAAATTATTGCCGAATATACAAGTCAATCTGAAGGCATTAGTTCATGATACTTTGGGGCGTTTACAAGAAACGGTTAATTTCAGTACCATTGTCATTGGTGGGCCTATAACCTCAGATTCGTGGCTCATCAATATAGGGGCAGCTTTGTACTTGCTTCAATTTTCTCTTGGCTTAAAAACCGTTAATTTGAAAGCGGAACATGGTGGGGTTTTGGTTGCTTTGTATCATTTATCCGGTGGGGAATTGAATTTAGAAATTCCTTTGGTGGAATTACAGGCAAAAATGGAACACAATTATCATTTCAGTTTAAGTGCTGAGAAATTGGATGATGTTTTGGAAGATTTGATTGATTTGCATTGTGTCAGTCGTCAAGAAGATGTTATTTGTTTGACGGAAAAAGTTGTTTTGAAAGATAATTAAGACTCAATAACTACAGGGATTGTATTTAAAAAAAAAGATTTTTTGTAGGGTAGGTAACGTTGTTGCCCACCCTAATGGCTTGGAGTCCAAAGCTTTAGCTTTGGGTGGTTAATGGACAAAAAGTTTAATATTTGGCAAATACTTGAAATGCTTAACATTGTATGTAAATATTGGAATATCATATGTCAAAGCACAAGCTGCAATAATCGCGTCAGGTAACTGTAAATTATGAGAAAGTAAATATTGAGTCAGCAATTGCGTGGCTAAATCTAAAATGTCTTGGTTAATCTCGAAACGTCTAAAACCATTAATTCCATCTCGTTCCCAAACTCTGTTTGGGAACGAGAGGGGCTGAGTTTTCTAGTTCCCACGCGCCGGCGTGGGAACTCAGTCGGGACGCGCCGGCGTCCCTTATACGTAATAGCGACGCTGGCGCGTCGAGACTGGATTCCCACGCCGGCGCGTGGGAACCAGAAAAATCCGTTCATTCCGTTAATCCGTTGTACTAAATAGAATAAGGACAAAACTATGTCCCAAGAATTAATTATTCATTTTAATACCCCTACCCAATTTTCGATTCGTTATGATGACGATGATACCGGGAATTTGGAATTTGTTAATCCAATTGGCGATTCTGCTTATCAGGATTTGCGGTGGTATTTGGAAACTTATTCGGCGGCTTATATTGCTGAGCCTGATGAGGAGCGGGCGGAACGGACGGCTCAACAGTTGCCATTGTGGGGGGAGGCTTTGTTTGAGGCGGTGTTTTTGCAGCAGGGGCGCACGGCGCAACGGATGTTGGAACGCTTGCAAGATGAGGATGAGGATAAGCGTTATGTGACAATTAGTGCGGTTTTTCCAGAGGTGTTAAGTTTGCCGTGGGAGTTGTTGAAGGATCCGGATGGGGTGTTTTTGTTTAATGAAAATCCGCGGATTGCGGTGCGGCGGAGTTTGAAAACTCGCGGGGGGCGCAAGGCGCGTAAGGTGAAACCTAAGAAAATCTTGCGGTTATTATTTGTGGTGAGTCGTCCGTTTGGTGCCGGATTTATTGATCCGCGTTTGGAAGCTCAAGCGGTGTTGACGGCGTTGGCAGAGGCTAAAGTTAATCAAATTGAGGTGGAGTTTTTGCGCCAAGCCACTTTTGATAGTTTAATCAATCGGTTAGAAGATGAGGATTTACCGCCAGTGGATATTGTCCATTTTGATGGGCATGGGGTGTTTGATAGTACCGGGCAATTAGCTGAGAAGGGCGTGGAAATGCCGGGCATGAAAAAGGCAACTACCGATGTTGCCAATATGGGTTATTTGTTATTTGAAGATGCGATGGGTGAGAAGGCTTTGGTTTCTGCGAATACGTTAGGGGAAATGTTGCATCAGCAAAAGGTTAGCATGATCGTGTTATCGGCGTGTCAATCGGCGACAGTGGCCGGGGAAGATGCGTTGAATAGTGTGGCGGCGCGGTTGGTTCATGCCGGGATTCCGTCGGTGTTGGCTATGACTTATTCGGTGTTGGTGACTACAACCCGGCTATTATTTCAGGAATTTTATGCCCAATTGGTGAAAGGTAAGCATACCGGGGAAGCGGTGGAAAATGCGCGGCGGTATTTATTTCGCCATACGGAACGCGGGCAACGGCGGTATGGAGCGCGTGAGTTTGAATTGATTTTGCAGGATTGGTTTATTCCGGCGTTGTATCAAAATGGGCCAGATCGGGCGTTGTTGAAAAAAGCGGCGTTGGAACCGGTTGCAGCGGTGGTTTGGCATAATTTTTCGGTGGGCCAAATTGAGAATCGGTTTTTTGGCCGGGCTACGGAATTATGGGAGTTGGAGCGGTGGTTGGTGCAAGGGGCCAAGCGGATTACGCTGGCCGGTTTCGGTGGGCAAGGCAAAACTACCTTAGCGATTGAATTGGGGCTGTGGCTCCGGCTAAAAAGCCGGTGGTTTGAGAAAGTGGTGTTGGTTGATTATAAGGCGTTTCAAGGTGTGGATGCGGTGAGTTATGCGGTTAGCAGTTTGGGGGTGGTATTGGCGGAAAGTTTGGTAGATGCTGAGGCGGCGCATCAGGTTTTGGCGCAAGTGCCGACTTTAATTATTTTGGATAATGTGGAAAGTTTGGCAAAGGTGCCGTTAGCGGAATTGTTGACGACGGCAACGCAATGGTCACAACACGCTATTATCTTATTGACGACGCGGCAACTTGATGGTTTTGGTCATGCCGATTATCCGTTGAGTGGCAGTTTGGTTCATCGGCATAAATCTTTGGAGGGTTTACGGGAAGATGAGGCGGTGAATTATTTGCAATATTTAATGACGTTGCCACCGGCGCCCGATCCAAATGTGTTGACTAAAGATGAAAAAGCCAAGCGTCGTTATCGTGATTATGCGCGGTTATTACGGTTAGTGCAGTTTCATCCGTTATCCATGCAGAGCATTGCTAACTTATTGAAAACTCAACGGTTATCGCGTTTGGAAAAGCGGTTAAATAAAGCAATGGCTGAGTACCCGGATAATCCGGTTTTGGCTTCGTTGCAAATTTCGATTGAACGTTTGGATGCGGAGGTTCAGGAATTGTTGCCGTTATTGGGGGTGTTTCAGGGTGGGGCGATGGAGGATGTGTTATTGGACATCACGGAAATTCCCGCAGAAAAATGGGGAAAATTACGGCCTTTGTTAGAAACTACTGGTTTAATTCAAGTTGAGACTTTGGCTGATGTGCCGTATCTCCAATTCCACCCCAGCTTAACCACCGCCTTGCAATCAGACAATGAGGATTTACGCCACCACCATCAACATCGCTATTATGAATTTTCGGGTGAGTTGTATTTTGCAGATAGCCAAAATTCCATTGCAACCCGTGCCATTGTAAAACGTGAATTACCCAATTTATTATTTGCCGTCAAAGGGGCGTTAGCCGAAGCTACCGATTATGCGGTGGACTTTGTGTATAAGGTAAATTATTTTTTAAATTATTTTGGATTGCGACGTGATTTGGAGCAACTCAATCAGCAAGCAACTAAATTGGCAGGAGAGGTGGGGAGTCAAAACTGGTATTTAAGCAAAAGCGGTGACGGCGAACAATTGTACAATGCAGGGCATTATACCGAAGCAGCCAACATTTTTACCGAGATTTTAACCGGCTTAGACACTACTGCCAGTTATAATCGTTGTTTAACTTTAGGGCGTTTAGGCCGTTGTTTTCGTGAACAAGGACAAACCGAACAAGCTGCCACTAATTATCAACAGGGGTTAGAGACAGCCCAACAATTAGAACAAACTCAGAGCGTACAATACCAAACTGGTGCTTTATGCTCCGATTTAGTCGATGCACTGACAGACATGGGACGTTATGCAGATGCACAAGCCGCTTATGAGCAAGGTTTAACGATTGCTACAAAACAAAATGATGATCGGCAAATGGGTGTTGTAAATGGACAACTCGGCTCCTTAGCCCTATTCCAAGGCAACTTAGCCGAAGCCGAACAACGTTATAAAACTGCCAAAGCCATTTTTCAGCGTCTCCATGAACCCAGTGGTGAAGCGATTTATTGGCATCAATTGGGTTATGTGTACCAAACAGCCAAACAATTGGAAGCCGCCGAACACGCCTATCGGCAAGCTGCTAATATTGATGAAGCTCAAGGGAATTTAGCCGATGCTGCCCAAACTTGGAATAATTTAGCCTTAGTGACGGAAAATGTGGGCAAGTTGGCAGATGCGGAAGCGTGGTATTGGAAGGCGATTGAGGTTGATAAACAATTTGGTAATGCTAAAGGTGAGGCAAGGGTTTTAAGCAACCTCGCCGGCCTCCTCCAAAACCAACCCGACCGTTTACCCGAGAGCCAACAATTGGCTGAAAAAGCCTTAGCAATTAAAAAAACTTTAGACCCAGCAACGACGACAATTTGGACAACTTACAATATTTTAGCTCAAATTGCCGACACACAAGGCAATGCCCAAGAAGCTAAAAAATATCGCCGTTTAGCCCGCGAAGCCAAAGCCAATTTTGCTGGTACGCGGTATGAGTTGAAACAGATACATAGCCAGTTGATTTTAGCAGTGGCACGGGGCGAAAATGTAGAAGCGGCTTTGCAACGCTATGACGAAAGTTGGAAAAATCTCAAAACCGCCATTCAACAGATTTTAGCCGGCGAAAGAGATGTGGATAAATTGTGTGAGCCGTTGACTTATCACGAAGCACCGATTATTACCGCTATCCTTGAAGGGATTGAACGGCCGGAAAGTTTGGGGTGGTTTGAACAGGATTAAACGGATTGAGGGATGATCAGGATTAGCCATCAGATTTAGCTTGGAGTCCAAACCTTCAGATTTGGCTTTGGATTTGGCACTGGAGTCCAAACCTTCAGATTTGGCTCTGGATTTGGCACTGGAGTCCAAACCTTCAGATTTGGCACTGGATTTGGCACTGGAGTCCAAACCTTTAGATTTGGCACTGGATTTAGATTTGGCTCTGGATTTAGATTTGGCACTGGAGTCCAAACCTTTAGATTTGGCTCTGGAGTCCAAACCTTCAGATTTGGCTCTGGATTTAGATTTGGCACTGGAGTCCAAACCTTTAGATTTGGCTCTGGAGTCCAAACCTTCAGATTTGGCTCTGGAGTCAAACCTTTAGATTTGGAAATATTTAAATTTGAGGCGGGCGAATAATCTAAAGCTGAAGATTTTAGATTACAACTGCCAAATCTGAAGGTTTGGACTCCAGTGATTCCAGAGCCAAATCTGAAGGTTTGGACTCCATGCCAAATCCAGAGCCAAATCTGAAGGTTTGGACTCCAAGCCAAATCTGAAGGTTTGGACTCCAAGCCAAATCTGAAGATTTGGACTCCATGCCAAATCTGAGGGGTTGGATTCTAATAATTTAAATTTAACATAACATGAAATACAAACGACATTTTAATACACCTATCCACTTTTTTTGTGATGATACTCCTTATTTCATCACTGCTGCCATTTATGAAAAACGTTTGTTGTTGGCAGATGAGTCCATAAAAACCAAATTACTGGAGTTGATGCAAAATTGTTTTCAGGAAAAAGGTTGGACTTTAGATCATTGGGTGATTTTAGATAATCACTATCATTTGTTGGCTAATAGCCGCGCAGGTAAGGATTTGTCAAAAATAATACAAGCCATTCATAAACAATCTGGTTTTCTAATTGGTAAAATTACAAACTGTGAAAAACCAGTATGGTGGAATTATTGGGATTATTGTCCGCGTAATGAGAAGGAATATTTAGTTAGGCTAAATTATTTGCTCAATAATCCCATTAAACATGGGTATGTTACTGACTTGAATGATTATCCTTTTTCTAGTTTTGGAGCGTATTTGGGTAAAATTAAACGGGTTGAATTGGTTAAGCAATTTTGTGATTATCCTGAGTATAAAGAACTTGAAATAGATGAGGATGATTTTTAAATTGCCAAATCTCCAGTGCCAAATCTGAAGGTTTGGACTCCAGTGCCAAATCTGAAGGTTTGGACTCCAGTGCCAAATCTGAAGGTTTGGACTCCAGTGCCAAATCTGAAGGTTTGGACTCCAGTGCCTTGTAGTGACTGGTTTTAAAAGTGATGGAGCAGGTTGCAAACTTGCTCCAGCAAAAGGAACGGATTAGCCGTTAGATTTTAATCCAGTTTACCCGAAAATCCGTGAAATCCTGTTCAAACGCTTTTGAAACGGATCCGGGGACTGAACTGATGGAGCGTGAAGTCCCCCGATCCGTTGTACTAAATTTTATACACCAAGCTTTTTACGCCAACCTGGAAAAATTTGATCAGCATCCGCACTGAAAGACTCAAAAGCACCACGCAACTCGGCATGATCCTTAGCATATTCAACTAGATTAACACCCGCCAACCAAGCATCGCGTGCCTGACGTAGCGATTTCGCCCCGGCAACCCCACCAGCTTTGTGACCAAATGCACCGCCACCGGAGGTTTGAATTACATTGCAGTGGCCTAAATTCTCAAAGAAACCCGGCAAACGAAGAGCGTTCATGCCGCCGGAAATAATAGCTGTTGTGGGTTTCATGCCCTCCCATTCTTGATGGTAATAAAGGCCATCAGCAGCATCGCGTTCCAACATATAAGCCAGAAGTTTTTCAGCCGGCTCACCTTCCATTTTACCGTAGCCCATTGTACCAGTATGGATACCAGATGCGCCTTGCATACGTGCCATCTTCATGTGGACAAGGACATTATAGCCCCGCTGACTTTGCTGCGAAGTAACGGCACCATGACCAGCGCGGTGATAATGTAAAAATTGACTATGGAAATAACGGCGACAAGTAGTAATTGCGGTCGGACCACCTACATAACCATCCACTAAGAATGCGACATGATCAGCGAATTCACCGAATTCCTCTAATATGTATTCACCACGGCGAATCATTTCAAAAGGATCGTCGGCAGTGATATTGGCAGAGAAAAGTTTGGCTTCGCCAGTCTCATCCTGAGCGCGTTTCATAGAATCCACAATCAATGGGATAATATCGCGTATAGGAGCGAACACTTGGTTACCTTGTGGCTCATCATTCTTGATGAAATCACCACCCAACCAAAACTGGTAACACGCATCCGCAAATGGTTTCGGACGCAAGCCTAATTTAGGCTTAATAATAGTACCAACAACCATACCGCCATTTTCTAAGGGACGGCCAAGTATCCGCCACATATCCACAATATTCTTGGCAGGGCCATCGAACAAACGCAAGAAATTGGGTGGTACATAAAAGTCAAGCATTTTGCCGTATTCCACATCGCCCATGCCTTGGTTGTTACCGATGGTAAGGGTCAAAAAAGATACGAGCATCGCCCGACCATCTATCATATTGCGGTCAAATAACTCAAGTGGGTAGGCGATTTTCATCAGTTCCTTGGCTTCGTCGATTTCGTAAACGAGCGCATCGACACCCTTAGTAAAATCATCCGTCGTACTAACTTCCACGTTAGTACCCGTTGAGGATTCAGCCGCAAAATGGGCTGCCGTAGCCAAATATTCATAGCCCTTTTTTGGCTTCATCTGATAAGCACATAAGATGTGCTTTTGGTCCTTTATGAGGTCTTCCTCTTTAAGGCTTAGATCAGCGTAACGGTTTGATTGGTCCATATTTTAAATCCTATTTATAAAAAAATTAAATTGGCTGGTTGTGAAATCTTTGTTGATCGCACAGTCAGTATTTTGCACACAAATAACCATAAAGAAAAAATTAATCTTTTTTATGATAAAGATAAACAATATAGGCTATTAATAAGTAATACTGATTAATTATTTAAGAATATTATGTTTTGCTAAAATACAAGAGGATTCAAATCTAGCAAATGTTTTTTCAAAAGTCAATATGCCCCAACAATTTACAGGTGTTCCCGCTAAAAAAGATCATATTAGTTGACAAAAAGGCAAAAAACCATAAGACGAGCGAAAACTTGGCATAAATTACGCCTTTTTAAAAAATTGATATTGACTAACTGAAGATAGATAACACACTGAAAAAAACCAAGACGAATATGGCCAATTTTTTACTTGTTTTACTAATCCATGTTTTACCGGATTATAATGAATAGACATTATACCGATTTAAATAACAGCCATTTCATAATTCCAAAGCCTAAAACTTAGTCTGAAATTATGTAATCCACAACAAGTTTCCATAACGAAGTCTTTAAAACCAAGCTTCCAATTTCTCAACTTGTCTTTGACTATTCTACAGCGTTTAACTCCACCAATTGAATGCTCAACCCGAACCCTAACTTTTGAAATAGTGCGATTCCGTTCTTTTTCATCCTCAGTTAATTCCCCACCTCGTGGTTTTTTTTTAGGCTGAACCACAATAACACCAGGAATTTCAAATCCCTGAAATGAAGTCACTTGACCAAGATGACTTCCCTCAGGCAAGATATATCCTACTTCATCTGCGATTTTTTATCATTTTTCTTTCCTTCGCAGGTGTTGCTCAAAAAATGAACATAACCATTAATACCAGTCAGCAAAAGATTTTTCACTGTATGCTGTTTTTGCTTCCCACTATAAAAAATCTTTTGTATTTCATTATTAAGTGGACGGTTTATTGGTCTTTCTGTACCATCGTGTAAGAACAACTGAATTAGCTCCATATTTTCAGTTGCAATTGCTTCAACTTCAGCAGCTGTTTCTAGAATTTCTGCTTCCATTTCAGCAGTTATTGTCTAGAACTTCTGCTTCCAATTCTTCAATTTCGGCAGTCGTTTCTAGAACTTCCAATTCCATTGCTTCAGCTTCAGCAGTTGTTTCTAGAGCTTCTGCTTCCAATTCCATTGCTTCAGCTTCAGCAGTTGTTCCTAGAACTTCTGCTTCCAATTCCATTGCTTCAGCTTCAGCAGTTGTTCCTAGAACTTCTGCTTCCAATTCCATTGCTTCAACAGTCGTTTCTAGAGCTTCTGCTTCCAATTCCATTGCCTCAACTTCGGCAGTTGTTTCTAGAGCTTCTGCTTCCAATTCCATTGCTTCAACTTCAGCAGTTGTTCCTAGAACTTCTGTTTCTAGTTCCGTTGCTTCAACTTCGGATGTTGTATCTTCAGTTGCAGTTTCTTCCGCTAGTTTGTTAAGTTGCTTTTCTAAACTATCGGCATCTCTTGCTGGTAATACATCTGCCTCTTCTAATGCTTGGTTTAATACTCTATGTAATAAATGAATCCAAAGATTCGCTTTTGGTTGCGACATACCAAACATCTCTGCTATCCTTTCTTGTAAATCGTTTCCTTTGAGGTAGGTTAGGATAAATAGCAACTTATTTTCTATCGTTGGTAAACACGCATTTTTATACTCAACATACTTGCGCTTTTGGCGTACTCCACCTTCAAGGGTAAAGTATTCCATGTATTGTTGGAATTTTAAAGCAAAATAAGGCAATAAAGCTAAAAATTCTTCTAATTTAAAACCAGTAAACGATAAAAATCTACTGGGTTTTTTAGATAAATCGTCGAAATTTGTCATAAGACGCATCGTTAATTTATGGGGGGATTGCATTGTACAATTAAATCGGTATAATGTCTAATATAGTCAAAGTGGTTATTATAATCCTGTTGGCTATGGATTTGATGTTCCCAAAAACGTCTTTGCCAAATTGTAGTTTCACGATGTTTTTGTTTTGAGTAATTCATCCATTCAGGACGATGAAAAAGTGATTTAGCCGATTTTGAAAATTGTGATTTTATTAAGCTCCAACGTATGGAAAAATTATTATCATTGTCAGGTAATGTCCAAATACAATGGAAATGTTCAGGTAAAAGTACCCATGCTTCAAT
>Ga0233404_10000532_pt1 | contig 10581 bp, 7 predicted proteins | sample Na_oxic_2_MG_FD_179861 | JGI IMG/M metagenome (GOLD analysis project Ga0233404, IMG submission 179861) | Seawater microbial communities from Saanich Inlet, British Columbia, Canada - Na_oxic_2_MG | ecosystem: Environmental > Aquatic > Marine > Inlet | place: Canada: British Columbia | collected...
TGATGATTGCCGATTCTGTTTTGAACGATTGTTCTGATTCCGTTTTTGGCGATTCTTAGTAGAAGGACAAATTTTACGTCCCCCCGAATAATAACATTTTGATGATTGCCGATTCCGTTTTGAACGATTGTTCTGATTCCGTTTTTGGCGATTCTTAGTAGGAGGACAAATTTTACGTCCCCCAGAATAATAACATTTTGATAATTGCCGATTCCGTTTTGAACGATTGTTCCGGTTTCGTTTTTGGCGATTCTTGGAAGGAGGACAAATTTTACGTCCCCCAGAATAATAGCATTTTAATTGCTGGCGTGATCTAGGAAGACTCTTTTTTGGTGGTTGACTTGAACGAGATGAACGACGTGGTTGTGATGGTTTTTGTCGATAGTAAGGGGGTGCTAATCCCGGTTTTGCTCTTGATCCATTAACACTTTCCAACCGTTTAGTTTCTTCTTTGCCGTTATGAAGATGACCTAAAAATCTGTTGGCAACACCCGAATCAATGAAGCCGTGGCTTGCACAGCCTGAAATACCTCCAGATAGTAACAAAAATACCAAATAACAACACCTGAAAAAATGGATTTTATGAGAAACACTCATATTAACCTCCATAGTACAATACCATCGCCAATTGGATATTTGTTTCGTTCATTGCGCGAAGTGGATTTCCCGAAAATCTTATGCTATATAGGTTTCGGGAAATCGTACCTCATTCCCGAAACAACAAATTTTGATATTGGCGAAGGTATTGTAGTAAGTAAACATTTTTGCCTAAGGCAAAAGATGAATTTTTTTGTAGGCAACGTTGTAACCCACCGAAATGGTGGGCTACAAAATACCTGAAAAATTGTGCTTTGGTACTTATTTAGGATTTTATAACACCTAATTCATACTTTGCGGTTTTTGTTCAGTGTTTCGTTCTTTATGCGGGGGAAGAATGGGTGGTGATGTCCTATCAAATTGGCATTCACCACGAAAATACGCCCATGCTTCACATTTTTTACCACTGCCTTCATCCACACATAATTCTACACCAGTCGGTACGCCTTTGGAAGAAACAAGCGTTTTTAAGGTATACCCATCTTCTATGCACTTTTGGGATGAAGGATTTGCAATCTTTTGTGAAGGCGTATTTGGTGGAGTAATTGAGCCGTTGGCATCTAATTGACATTCACCTCGAAAATACGCCCATTGTTCACATTTTTTACCCTTCTCCTTATTAACGCACAGCATCCCGGTGGGTACGCCATTTTGTGAATATAGAACTGCTTGCGTATAACCCGCTTCCACACATTTTTGTGCGGCGGGATTAACCACTTCCGCCACCATTGGGGGCGTAGTAGGCACAACAGTTACATGGTTATTTTCACAACCTTGATTGAATAGTAGCCATAATACCAACAATAATGTTGCTACAAAACGATTACTTGTTACCTTGCTGTACACGATCTTCACCTTTTGGCATCGGAATACTATTGAACGATGGAAAAATGACTTGGTTGCCAGAACGCAATTGTTTAGCGTAAACCTTTTCTTCTTCCCGATTTTCTAACAAAGACAAGCGACGTTTGCCATCGGTGGTATTGGTAATAAGTACTTTATGCAAAGGCACTTTCTTAGGCAATGGTTTTCCATTGTAAGCTGATTTCACTTTAGATGAGTTAAGGCGAAGAGAACGACTACCCACAACTACTAAATCGCCACCTAATGAATAATTGTTGGACTCATCAGATTCGGTTTCCCGATTTTGATCGTCTATCCACAAAGCTATGTAGTAAGTACCACTGGGGATAGTTTTACCAAAGGCATCTTGATACAGGTTAAAAAGTGCCTGACTCGTTTCATCCCTAGACACAAAGCTTCCCGGCTCTAGGATAAAATCACCATTTTCATAAAACAAGTATCGTTCATCACCATTGCCAATGTTTTCATCCGAACTCAGGACTAAATTAATATCCCAATCCGTGACTGTCGAGGGACTCACGCCTTCATTGCCAACTTCATATTCCAAACGGCCATTGCCAGCACCATCCCATTCTGCATACCAGCGCCTTACCACTAAATCCGGCAAAGTGTCTTCAATAGCGACTGTGCGTTCTCCTAATGAGAAGTTATCGTCCTCATTGGATTCTGCTACGACATTTAAATCATCCACCCACAGAGCCATATAATAAACGCCGGAATCCAGATTTTCCGGAAAATTAAAGAGGATTTGATTATTTTCATCACGATATGCCCCTCCTCCCACGCCGATTTCAAATGGAATGGTCTCATAAACGACATAAGTATCGTTGCTGGATATCGTACTATCTCTGGAAAGCATAAGATTGACATCAACACCGGCCGATGCCACTGCCGTTCCCGTATTGATGACTCTATATTGCAATTGGCCATCACCACCAGGGCGAGGATCATAGTTTAGAGACCATGTTTCTACTTGTAAGTTGGGTAAATCTCCTACTGGACTAGGGGGTGGTGTTGGCGTGATAGAGCCCGTATTGTCAGCATCTTCAAGATAAAAAGAGAATGCTAACACAGAGCCTGAACCACTAGGCCAAGGTGCCGGCTGTCTCGCAAATTGATAAGGAAGCCAAAAGTAGCCATTATCACCCATCCCCGGCCCCCATGAATTGATGATTTTAAATGCACCACCATATTTGTCATCATCATAGCCAACTATTGTTACAGCATGTCCACATTCGTTTCTTGGATTACAGGGTGCATCAGCAATCTGATATACAGAATTGGTACCGCTTAACTGGCCCAACGATTGGTACACAAAAATACCCGCCACTACCGGTAAACGATTAGCCAATGCCACTTTAATGGCTTGTGTACCATCAGCTACCTTCATTTCAGCCGCTTTAAAATTAACCGCTTCTTGAAAAGCTAAAGAACTGGGTTGAGTTTGATAATCATTTGGATTGTATGGCATGGTTGCCCATGTTGCAGCACCTCGTTCAACTATTAACTGTAAAGCGTCTGCCGGTGACGAACCCCTATCTTCTCCTCCATTAATTTGGTTGTAAATAAACGCCGGGCTAAATACATGGTTTGGATCGAAGTTACCATCCGATGTAGTTAACGACCATCCAATTTCCATCCGTTCTTGGTAGCTTTTAAGAGCATACGCTGTAGCCCAGCCAACACAACTACCTTGGGTTCCTTGACTCCCGGCTGGCGGAAAATTATCGCTTAAATCAATGCTACGAGGTAAAGTAGGTACTTCACCCGGTGCGCCAAATAGTCCACTACTCAAATTACCCACTTCAAAACTGGCGTAGGTACGGGGATCAATAGGCAACATGCCTAATCCAAATTCATCAACGGTTTCGACGATGGCTAAAATAACTTCAGCAGAGTCACTAAACAAAAATCCATCAGTTACGCGATACTGTAACACAATAGTATCACCAACGTTAGCCGCTAATGTCACAATCAACTTGCCGGTAAAAGGATCAACTGACGCTGAAAGATAACCAACATCACTAGTTGGAGAAACCAATTCATATTGCAGGGTATCTCCATCAACATCAGTGCCGATTAAGTTTATTTCTTGAGTAGAAACTGTAGATTCTACTTGTAAGGAAACCGGACTTGCTACCGGACGTGTGTTACTAATATCAGGATCGTTTGGATTTGGTTTATCCGGTTTAGGATCATCTGATGAACCTCCTCCACATGACGTTATTACCAAACTAGCGAAGATTATCAAAATCATCGCACAAGTACGAAAAAATTTCATCTTTATTGACCTCCTGTTAGTCAATTACCAATTTACTATCGTTAATTAAAAAACAAAAATTGCCCTGATTGCAATAGACATTATACCGATTAAAATTTTGGTTCCCACGCCAGCGCGTCAATGCGATTAAGTTAAGCTTTGGAATCCAAACCTTCAGATTTGGAAGTATTTGATTTTAATGCTAATAGTCCAAATCTAAAGGTTTGGATTCCAATAACAATTCCTTAACTTAATGGCATTGCGCCAGCGCGTGGGAACCCCAATCCACCGCGCTGCGGTGCATTTTTCCACAGATATCAAAAATATCAATAAGTTAAATCGGTATAATGTCTAATGGATAAAACCTCAACAAATATCTAATGTCCCATTGATGAAATAACTTTTCGTATTTTCTAATACGGGCATCGTATCAAACCAATCAGGTATCAATCATACAAATTTGTTGATAGAACAACAATATACGTACTTCCCGTCTCCCACCGTGGGTTTGATAATCCAACATAACAAACGGCTTCAAACCACGAAATTGCGTCGAGATGCGTATAATAGGGGCGATTAATTTACATAACACGTTACAACATTGTCAATTTTTTCTAACATTTCGTGTTACACATATATAAACTAAGGCTCAGAGACACAATATTTAGTTTGGAAACTTACCTTCATAAAAAAACATCCCTACCAAATTCATCCCTACCAAATTCAGGTGTGTCACCACTTGGGATTGCCTTTAGGAAAAAACCAAACGCTATCCATTTCCTTTTTATAAATAATCCCGGTTAGCTTAAGTACAAGAATTTGAGCCAAACCCAATGCTCATCTCAAAAAATTCTCATGACCGAGAGACCATATTCTTATTACCGAGGTAAGTCAAGTGTTGATTTAAAACACAGTCGAAAAAAGTTGTGGGGTATAAATATATTTACCTTCAATGCTTGGTGGGTTACCGCAAAATCCCTAGCATCCCTACCAAAAATGTACTCGTTGCCTCTCTTAAATTAATTGTAAATTTTTCTCAAACATGTTTGAGAGCCGTCAGGTATCATCTCGCGTATCGCTTGATTATTGTTAATGAAAAATTGCCAATCTATTAAACCATAATACTTCATACTGGTTAAAACTTTTACCGCTAGACAATATACGCATTCCCCGGCTCCCGCTGTGGGTTTGATAACACAACTCAACAAACAGTTTCAAACCACGAATTTGCTTGTACTTAGAATAACCAACCAAATCCAATCCTTTTTTAACCTTTGTAGTTCCAATCCCATTTATGAATAATAAAAAGTTTGTCTCATTAAAGATTTTCTAAATCATTCAAGTCTTTATGTCTGCCACTAGCTTTTTTGTTAATTTTTAAATCAGATAAACTAATTAAATGCCGGTTGCTCGCGGGTAACCATAAAACCCAACTACATAGCCACCACGCCAGCAAATACTCAACATGGTGGGAATTTAGCAACTGTAAGAACTCTTTGAAGTCTGGTGGTAGATGGATCATAGCCATACATCACTTGTCGCATAAATTCTATTGCTTGTAAACGTTTTTCCTCAGTTTGTAAGAGCCAATATTCTTTTTCATCTTGTGCATCATTTAGCGAAACCACTGAAAAAGCCGTTTTATCAAAATTGCTTAAAATAGGTTGTGTTTCCATTGTTCTTATGTTCAATTCTTCAGCCCTGACTTTTTATACTCTGCTCACAAGCTCTGGTCAAACCTTTGTCGAAAATCCGGCTCCGACTGTCACCCCCTTTGGGATGCCTAACATTAAACACAAACTCAGGTAACCTAAATATGGTTCAAAGCCACGAATTTGCTTGTCGATGCGTATAATAGGGACGATTTAAAACTGGATTCCCACGCCGGCGCGTGGGAACCAGAAAATATTTATGTAGGGTGGGCAAAGTCTTTTTTTTGCCCACCAATCGCTTAAACGGTGGGCAAAAAAACCTTGCCCACCCTACATTTTGACTTGTGTATAACGATGAGCGCCGGCGCGTGGGAACTAGGATGCTGAGTAGTTACAATTTTTCCCAAACAAGTTTGAGCAAAAAAATGGGGGACAGACCACATTTATTCTCATGTTGACAGAATACGATTCACATGTTTACAATGCTATCATAATGACTTTATTACTAGCAACCTGCCATTTCTATTGTATTATCATTCAAATGAGAACAACAAGACGTAGTTGATATATAGAATAAGCATTAAAAATTTATTTTGAGGTGTTGGGAATCCAAAATTTATTTTGGGGTGTTGGAGTCCAAAATTTATTTTGGGCGGTTGGGAGTCCAAAATTTATTTTGAATGCGCCCAAAGGCAATTATTAACTGCTTATTTACGTCACAGTGCCAGTGATAAAAAGATTGCATTTACGCAATCAACTACAACAGACTAAGGAAAAAGCAGGCTGATTGTAATGGCTTTAGCTTCAAAATAAGATAGATATATTATCCCTTTATAAATTATGTCAACTTACGCACTCGAAAAAACTCATATTCCCCAAAGAAATTTTCCACCAGCCAAAATTTGGCCGGTTGAGTATGATTTAATCAAAACGACCAAAATAGATCGTCCCGGCTGGATTCCACTCGAAATTACCGACAATTGGGATACCAACCCTTACGCCTATCAAACCGAGGAAGAACAGATGCCCCAAGGTGGCCCACACGGACAATTATCAAGTTATCTGTCTGAACTTCTCCGTTCTTATTTAGAACAAAAGGATTTAATGCTGTTGTTCGATAGTTTTATGCTTTACCGCGATCAAAAAGGCATCAAACGACGCATTGGGCCCGATTTGCTCCTGATGCCACTTCAAAAACCGGCTCCGACTTCTTATGATCTGGATATTTCACCTCCACCTTCGTTAGTGGTCGAAATCACTTCACCAGAAAGTCATGACAAAGATTTAGACCATAATCTTTCGCTTTACGCAAACTTAGGTATTTCGACTTATTTGGTGATTGATTTGATGGTTCCAAATCAAAATCGGCTCCGTGAGCAAATCGAATTACACGTTTTTCGATGGGTTTCGGGGAAATTGGCGGAAACCAAACCCGATAAGGAAGGCTATTTCAGTTTGCCCGAAATGGGATTAAAAATCCGGGCGTTAGGCCAAGAAATTCGATTAGTTGATCAATTGACCGATCAAGTGTTATTGGATATGACCAAATTGAAAGAGGTTTTAGAAGCGGAAGTCGAGAGAGCGGAAGTCCGCGCCAATGCCGAAGCCCAACGCGCTAACGCTGCTGAACAACGCGCCCAAGCCGAAGCCCAACGCGCTGAGCAAGAAAAACAACGGGCCGAGGCTGAAGCGGGGCGGGCCAATGCCGAAGCCAAACGCGCTGAGCAAGAAAAACAACGGGCCGAGGCTGAAGCGGAGCGGGCCAATGCCGAAGTCCAACGCGCCAACACTGCTTCACTCCGCGCCCAAGCCGAGGCCCAACGCGCCCAAGCCGAGGCCCAACGCGCCCAAGCCGAAGCCCAACGCGCCGAGCGATTAACCCAACTACTCCGCGAGCAAGGCATTGATCCGGATAAGCTCAGTTAAGCAAATCTCCCAAACTTTGTTCCAAGCAAAAAATTATTTGCCAATGGACAGGGCTCAAAATTTTGCAAAATATTTAGTTGCCGATTCAACCGGCATTAAAAAAGCCCCTTGTCATGGACTTGGGGCTTTTGATATGGAATGGTGGTTACATAAGGAGCGAAACCCACCCTACGCTTGCTCAATTGGCTCACTGTCAAAACGCCCAAATAATGAACCGCGCCCCAAAATTTCCCGTGCCAAAATACTCATAGCTGAACCGGTAACAAAGTGAGGACAGGTAGGCGATTCCACCGCTTCCTGCATATAGCCCACCACATCAAACTGATATTGTGGCAACCGGGTATTTTGGAATTCGTCCAGAAATACAACAATTGTGCTATCATCATAATCGGAAACGCGGCGCGGATGTTGAATAGCCACTCTTTGGGGCGAGGTTACCCTTTTGTTAAGAAGACTGTTTAAAAACTTAAGTGAGGATTCAAATCCTTTCGTCATTGCAATTTTGTCGCGGATAATTGTTGTTAAGATATCACGATCAACGGATTCTTCCAGTAAAAGATTTTTGTCACGCAGCCGAAACGCGGCATACCAACGCATGAAATTTTCCACGTATTCAGTTGCAAAATGCCATTCATCTTTGAAGGTATCGGGAAAACTATAATAAATAGGTACTACCGCTTGTGGATCACGATGATCCTGTTCAAAAAACAGTCGATTAACGACTCGCTTAAAAATTTCCGTTTTACCCATACGCCGTTGTCCAAGCAAAACCGTGGACATTGTTCGACGAGTTCGGGCTTTAAGAGCAGCTTGATAAAAATAGTCTAAAAAGAATTGACGATCAGTATAAACTTCTTCGGGGACTAGGGTTTTAATTGCCCATTGGTGTGAATGTGTCATGTTATTCGTTAGGATCGGCTCAAAAATAACTTCCCCAATTCTTATACACCACTATTGATGTGTGAGGAGATTGGGGAAAATTAATTTTTCATCGATCCTTTTCAGTTGAAGTTAACAATAAGATTGAATCAGATTCAATAAATTAATATTTCTTTATGTTTCACATAAGGCTATTCATATTTTAAAGGGGTTAGAAATTTTCAAAGATATACCAACCACTTTGGGGTTAAATATGAAATCGGTGGCGTTTTATTTCAAAGTCTTGGCAACCGTCTCAATTTCACATAGTCCAACAATCCATCTAAATCTTCTCTGGTAGACCAAAAAACTCCTTGTTCCTGCATCAAAGTTTCGGCATCCCCCGTAAAACCATCATGCCCAAAAAACCAGACACGTACAATCTCAGCATCCCTATCTTTTCGGACAATTTCGGCTTTGTCTAGCAATTGGTTAACATCTTTGACACTAATTTTCCGCCCCACAATCCACCGACTTTCCGCCACCCATTGTTCAGCACCGGCACCACCATGAATATCCATTTCGCAACCCAAGCCCGGCCCTAAGCGTTCTCGGAGGCGAACATAAGTAAAATATGGTACTTCGATATCTGGTTCCTGATGAAAATATTTTCCGGGTAAGTTTTGCCGTTGGGCATTGAGCAGAATTTGAGCCATGTAAACTTCGGCTAAATAGCCTTTTAGTTCGCTAACTTGTTGTTTTAATTGGCGGTATTGCTTTCGTAATTCGTCTCGAACGATCTCCCCATCTTGCCTTTCGACCTCAATTTTGCCCCAGACTTTCAAAAAATCTAACAAAATGGGATCATTAATCTTCCCAAACCAGTCACCAAATTCTTTGTAATCAATCAAATCACCCCGGGACAGTTTGATCAAGACTTCCTTGATCGTCTCAATGGAAACTTGTTTACCGTCTCGTTCCAAAAGTTGTTGCTGAATGCGTTTAATACTTATCTCTTCCCCTTCTTCCAAAGCCGACAGATAGAGTATCCATTTGGTAATACCATAGTCATTAATCCGCTCAATCCAGCGATTGACTTGATCAGACAACTCGTCCCAGATAAATCCGGATGACAAGTCGATAGCCAATAAGGTATTCAGTGTTTCTTCATTTGAAATCACTTGTTCTTGTTCAGCCGTCTGCTGAATAACGGCGTTAATATAAAAGGGATTACTTCCGCAACGTTTTGCTACAATTGGAGCCATTTCTTCTGACACTTGTGCATTATAATACCGGGCAGCTTTGCGTGTCAGTTCAGTTCCCCAATAGCCAGTCAAAGGTTCAATTGACTGACTACGAAAACGTCCAAATAATGAACCTCGCCCCAAAATTTCCCGTGCCAGAATACTCATAGCTGAACCGGTAACAAAGTGAGGACAGGTAGGCGATTCCACCGCTTCCTGCATATAGCCCACCACATCAAACTGATATTGTGGCAACCGGGTATTTTGGAATTCGTCCAGAAATACAACAATTGTGCTATCATCATAATCGGAAACGCGGCGCGGATGTTGAATAGCCACTCTTTGGGGCGAGGTTACCCTTTTGTTAAGAAGACTGTTTAAAAACTTAAGTGAGGATTCAAATCCTTTCGTCATTGCAATTTTGTCGCGGATAATTGTTGTTAAGATATCACGATCAACGGATTCTTCCAGTAAAAGATTTTTGTCACGCAGCCGAAACGCGGCATACCAACGCATGAAATTTTCCACGTATTCAGTTGCAAAATGCCATTCATCTTTGAAGGTATCGGGAAAACTATAATAAATAGGTACTACCGCTTGTGGATCACGATGATCCTGTTCAAAAAACAGTCGATTAACGACTCGCTTAAAAATTTCCGTTTTACCCATACGCCGTTGTCCAAGCAAAACCGTGGACATTGTTCGACGAGTTCGGGCTTTAAGAGCAGCTTGATAAAAATAGTCTAAAAAGAATTGACGATCAGTATAAACTTCTTCGGGGACTAGGGTTTTAATTGCCCATTGGTGTGAATGTGTCATGTTATTCGTTATGTGATAAAGTTAACAATCATTTTACCAAACAAGCTATTGAGTTTGCCGCGTAAGCCACGATTTTCTTGAGTCAATTGTGCAACTTTATCACTTTTCATTTGAGTAAAAGATTGTTGAACAGTGTACCATATATTTAATTACTAAACGTTGCCGGCGTGATTGCAAATCCGGCCCGGCTTAAGTCAAAATAAATATTAATAAATTTAACCTAAGAAAATTATAATGCCTAAACTAGACAAAGGTAAAGTCTTGTTACGCTGTGCCGCTCACGCGCTGTTTGTGGGATTGAGGGTAATTCCCGGCGTTGGCATGGCTGTGGAAATTGCTCACGGTTGGTTCGATATTTTCC
>Ga0233404_10000533_pt1 | contig 10577 bp, 4 predicted proteins | sample Na_oxic_2_MG_FD_179861 | JGI IMG/M metagenome (GOLD analysis project Ga0233404, IMG submission 179861) | Seawater microbial communities from Saanich Inlet, British Columbia, Canada - Na_oxic_2_MG | ecosystem: Environmental > Aquatic > Marine > Inlet | place: Canada: British Columbia | collected...
CACCTTGATTATCAGTCACCGTGACAGTCACTTCCTGAGAGACACTAGGTGCAGCATACTTCACACTGTTGCCACTACTAGGAACAGAACCAGCCGTAGTCACCCAACTATAGGGCGGAACGCCACCAACCACATTCAATGTGACATATTCACCTTTATCCAACCAAGCATTGGCAGGTGTAATCACAGGTACGTTGGCAACAGTCACCGTAGTTGATGCCTGATCACCAGCCGTACTAACAGCAGTGACAGTATAAGTCCCCAATCCTGCCGGAGCGGTATAAAAACCGTTAGCATCAATATTCCCCTGCGTCGCCGTCCAATGATCAACAGGGCATCCAAACAGTTCAAACTTCTGTGTGCCTTGAGATGTTACCATCACACTTTCAGGCGTGACTTGACATTTACCATGAACAGCAATTTTTGCCTCGCTAGTACGTCCCTGATTATCAGAAACCACTAGTCCAACTTCCCCGGCGGTAGATTCTGCGGTAAAGCGAACCGTATTACCAGTATTGCTATCCAAAGAGCCTTCACCTAACACGCGCCATGTATAAGGTTCTTCACCTTGACTCGCAGTAAAGCTTATGCTATTACCAACACTGACTGTCGCTTCAGAAGGTGTCAAAGTCGGACCCTTAGCCCCAACAATAACAGTAGCTGTCGCTTGACCACCACTGGTATAATCAATAGCAGTAATCGTATAACTACCTTGACTCGCAGGCGCGGTGTAAACACCTGCCGGCGTAATATTACCACCCGAAGCTGACCATTTTGCCTCACTACCCACTAAATTCTGGACAGTAAAGTTTTGAACAGCACCCGCAGTCAAATGAACTTTGGCAGGTGTCATTAGAGGTTCTCCGATCAATACACGCACCTCAGCATTCACACTATTACCAGAGTCATCCGTGATTTTGACATTATCAACCCCAGCTAATTCCGGAGCAGTATAGGTGACAGTCGCACCGTTAGTTGATGACAAAGTACCTCTTTCAGCTTGCCAAGTATAATTGCCATCTCCACCTATCGCTGTAAATACACGACTTTGATTGACATCAACGGCGGTAATAGAAGGAGTAACTCCTAAATCGCCAACGTTCATGACTATTTCTGCCGTTGCTGTATGAGCACCACTATCTATAACTGTGACACTTGCATTTTCAGGATAAGCAGGGGCAGTATAAGTCGTACTACTACCAGTTGTCGGTGAAACGGTACCAACAGTTGCTGTCCAAGTATAGGGACCTTTACCCCCAGTGACAGTTAGATCGGTTGTTTCATTAACACTAAGCACTTTTTTGGCCGGTGTTATCACGGGCAATTCCACAACGGAGCCAATTTCTATCGTCGCATTAGCTGTTCCACCCGCATTATCCTGGACTGTCACAGTGACTGAACCAACATCCCCAGACACAGTAAGCTTCGTTTGTTTCCCTTCAATTGGGTTCACAGAACCGGCGGAAGTACTCCACGTATAAGGCGCACCATTACCCCCAATAACAGTCAGTGAAATAGTACCATTGACTTCCACAGATGCGACAGCAGGCGTGACTGCTAATGGCAATCCATTAGACTCCACATTTACCTTAGTGCTTGCCATTGTGCCATTGCTATCCATAACCGTCACAGTATCTACACTACCTGGAGCACCAGGTGCTGTATAAGTGACTTGAGCACCCTCATTCGGTGAAACACTACCAAGAGTCGCATTCCAAGAAGTATAAGGTGAATTACCGCCTGTCACTTCCAGTACCACCGTGCCGTTAATTTCAACAGCCGCTATGGCAGGTGTTATCATCAGTGGTCCATCAATAGGATCACACTTTATCGTAGCCTTAGCCTCATTACCGGCAGTATCTATCACCGTGACATCTGCGGTTCCTACTTCACCTGGGCAAGTATAAGTTATTGTACCACCCGTATTGGGGGACACAGAACCGACATTAGCACTCCAAGTATAATGACCATTTCCACCAATCACTTCTAATGGAACCATACCATTAATCGGTGTAGAGGCAGAAGCGGGTGTGACAACCATACCTTCTATCATTTGCACCGTTCTTTGTACTAAAGCACCGGCACCGTCAACACCAAAAATCGTATAGAGTCCCAATGAGCTTTCAGGCGTAAAGGTGATTTGTTCGCCCTGGGTTGCTGATAACTGACCAAAATCAGAAAACCATAAATAGGGCGGCGTACCACTAACGACTTGGAAACTCGCCGTATCACCCCGTAAAATACGAGCAATCTGAGGTGTCACTCGGAATGGTTCACCGACTTTAACCTTCACCGTTGCTGAATCACCGTTAGCATCGCTCACCGTCACATGATAAATGCCTGGTAAGCCAGGTGCTTTATAAGTGACATTTGCGGCATTAGGATTATCGACATCACCACCAATAATGGTCCATGTATAGCTACCATTACCCCCGGTGACCATAAAGGCTGTTTCTGAACTAACGGCTACACTGATTTCCGAACTCGCCGGATCAAGGGTTAATACGCCATTATTCGTAAAGGAAACGCTTTCAGTGCGTCCTTTGGCATCCGTCACGGTTGCCGTGATAGTTGCTGGATCGACACCTAAAGTGATATCAACAGTTTCATTATCAGTACCTGTCGGCGCAAATGCTGCACCATCAACTTGCCATTGATAAGGTGGCTCGGCACCCGTCGCGGTTAATTGCACATTCGCAGATGGTGAAAAACGCTTACCATCAATAGCCGGATCAATGCTAAGAGCAGGCAATACCTCAATAATAGCCGTTGCCGCAAAGCCCTTGATGTCAGTCACATTGATTTTATCTAAACCCGCTAAGACCGGTGTATAACGAGTGGTATCACCCAGGGTTGCTGACAAAGCACCATTCAGTGTAGACCACCCGTAGGTGCCATAGCCCCCACCAGCAATAAACTCAATCGCGCTATCACCCATTGCCATAATGGCAGAACTCGGTGTCACTGTTAAAGGTGCAGCCGGTTGTAATACCTCAAAGCAAGTATCTATAGAAGGTGTAGCACTCGCAGTTGGATTACTGGCTTCTACATGGTAACAAACATTATCACCAGGATTAACGGCAGGAATTTTTTCCACATAAATATTGGAATTAGTCTGCATCGTTGCGTTGGTGCCGGTCACTGAAGCTGTCATTGGCAAGCTTGCGCTACTACCATTGACACTATAAAGTAAATTAACCTGTCCACCATTGGCGAGATCAAGCCCTGCAACCACAGCATGTACCGAAAAAGGCCCGGTATCAAGCGTATCAGTATGTCGCGTGACATCGACAATCGTCACAGGCACGCTATTAACCGTCAAAGTATGCGCTACCGTGGTGACATTACTACTGGTATCTTGAGCAACCACTTCTATTTCAATACCCATAAAACCGGTACTGGTATCAGATATAGTGGCTGTGAATATATTAGCACCGTTATCAGACATAGCCATAAAGGCCCAGGTCGTATTACCGACTTCACGATATTTCAATGTCGCAGTGGGCGTACTCCTATCATCAGTGATTTCAGCATTAATAGTCACCGGTTGTTGATAGTCATAACTATTTGGCGTGATAGTCCCATTAACAATAATGGGCGGCGCGTCAGCAGCACAAATCAGCCATTGTCCACCTAGGCTGTTGCCCTGATTGGCGGGAACGGTTGTATTGCGCCCTTCATTATCAATCGCTTGAACCATAAAGGCAAAACACTCTTTATCAGCAAGCGTCAGCGTTTGTGTACCACTATAGATATTGGCACCAATGGAGTTCATGGCATTTGTGCCGGCAGCAATAGCACTCGTTGCCGCTCGTTTCATCCGAGTCCCTGTTGGTACCAGGTGTTCCCAAATCAGATTAACCACTTGGATACTGCCATCAGGATCAATAACCTCTGCTTCGAGAGTCAAAGTCACAGAACCAGGAGGTACCCCGACATTGATTAAGTCTTGTGTGGTTTGCGTAAGTTTGATGACGGGATTAGCACCAATTTTGAATGGTTCCTTATCTTCACCACCAGGATCATTGGTTATCGGCGCGACATGCAAATGATGGCTTCCTGGACCAACATAAGTGACCAATGACACGCCATAAGTGTAAATAATGTGATCAGCAATCTTGTCAAGGATTTGATCAAAGGGGTCTGTGGCGTTATATAACGCCCCATTCGTTTGATTGACCGCTTGAACAACATTACTTAAATTGGAGGAGGCAATACCATACACCTTGGTGGCATTAGCTATAACAACAGGTAATGCACTATTAATGTTATAGTTCTTGCTATCACCATTTTCGTCGGTGATCAGGATAACGGTTCGTTCCGCACCGGCACGGTAAGGATACTGTGAAGCAAGTACCAAGCAATCAAACCATTCTTCAGTACCACCAGAAACAGATAATCCACTGAACTCAGTAATAAAATCTTGTTCAGACGGATAAAACTGCCCATTGTACCGCTTTTGGAGATAAGGTGTTGAACCCTCACCAAATGTGATCAAACCCAGTTGCACATGGAAATTCTGACTGGATAGTTTATTGACGAAAGCCTGGGCATTCACTTTGACTGCTGGAATCTCATCACCCATGCTGCCGGAAACATCCATACAGAATACAATGTCTGCCATTTTAAAAGGCGGTGGCGGCGGAACAATCGTCGCCTGTGTTGGATTACCATCTACCTTAACGGTAAAATCATTCGCATCTAAAACAATATTAGGTGCCTGGTTGTTATACAGGTCAAATGTACCCTGGACGAGCGCAGAGCCGTCAGCGTTATCAATAACCTGTATGCCCGGATCGACATCAACGTTGTAACCCTGAAAGCTTGGCGTACCTGCTACCGCAAAACCGGGTATCAGTAGCATATAAAGCCAAAACAATCGGGAATGCCATTTTTTCATAAATAACCCTCCTATTCGACGTTAACTACAATGAATTCAAGAACGGGAAAATCATATTGACCTGGGGTACTTAAACCCACAGCAAATACGTAAGTCCCCGCATCAAAACCGTGCTCACTCGGCTGTTTTTTTGGAAACAAAGAAACCATTCGCTCTTTGACAGGCGAATTAGCCATATCTAAGTTGCCACGGAGCCTAGCCGGTAGCGCGACATTAGAATCCCACAGCACGGGAGTGCTGTTTTCATCAAGGAAATCAATGTCACCTAGTTCACCATCATCACCAAATTTTGCATAAGCGGCATAAACATCATAAAGACCATCGCCACTCAGGGCAGTAATAAGCCCAAAGTCTTCGCCTGCTTCGATGTACGCCGTATTGTTACCGTATTCTACTATCAAATTCTTGTTTGATAGTACAGCAACTTGTGGCTCTGCTGCCGCTATCCCTGGTAATAGGGATATTGCGGCAGTGACTGCTCCTGCAAGTAACCCCCTTGGAATTACTTTAATACACTGCTTTTTCATAATTCATTCTCCTTACAGATTGTGCATTCAAAAAAATATGCTCAAAAAAATATGCAGGTCACAAATTATACACTATTTTAAATAATAAGGACTTATTTTTCATTTTTTTTAAGTATTAATCTTTCTAAAACCTTATTTTACGCAGTTCAACACCTAAAAATTTTTTTTGAGAAATTGCCAAAAATTAGCAAATTTGACAAATGAAGAAGTTTTTGGTATAATATCAGGGTAAGATATTGCTATCATAAGCAATAAAATAAATAGCTGAATGACTTATCAATTAATAAATTAGCTAGATAAAATGGTATAGGATGAATAAAGATTAATTGTTGAAATTGTCAGGGGAGGGGCAAAATATGGGTAAAATGTTGCAGAAATACCATTTTTTGGGAAATAGTATTTTTTTGATGCGCTGTTACACAAGTTAAACGTGCCTTGAATAAGCACCGAGATATTCTTCAAAAAAATTATGACCACTTTTTTTTTATTTGGATTACTCTTTCTATTTCTTATTATTGGAGTTCCAGTGGCTATTGCATTAGGCTTATCAAGTGTTTTAACCATTTTATTTTTCTCCAATGATTCCTTAGCTTCCTTGTCTTTAAAACTATTTCAAAGCATGGAACATTACACCCTGCTGGCTATTCCCTTTTTTATTCTTTCCGCTGGTTTTTTATCCACGGGCGGTGTAGCGAAACGCATTATTCGTTTTGCGATAGCCTGCGTTGGTTCATTGCGTGGTGGCATGGCGATGGCATCCGTGTTAGCTTGTATGCTATTTGCAGCCGTATCAGGCTCATCACCGGCAACAGTGGTAGCGATTGGCTCTATTGTTATCAGCGGGATGGTGGCGACAGGTTATACCAAAGAATTTGCAGCGGGTGTAGTTGGCAGTGCTGGCTCTTTGGGGATTTTAATTCCACCTTCTATTGTTATGGTTGTTTATGCCGCTATCACGGAAGTTTCTGTTGGGCGATTATTTCTTGCAGGTATTGTGCCTGGCATTTTAGCCGGTTTAATGTTAATGGGTGGTATTTATTTTTTAGCTCGTAAACGCAATTTGCCTAAAATGCAACCCACTTCTTGGCATGAAATATTTGAATCTGGCAAAAATGCGATTTGGGGATTATTACTGATTTTTATAGTGGTTGGTGGTATTTATAGTGGCATTTTTACGGCAACGGAGGCAGCAGCGGTAGCCGCCGTGTATGCGTTTATGATTTCCGTCTTTCTATATAGTGATTTAAAAATGCGTGATGTTCCCAAAGTGCTAACCGACTCAGGTAAAGTCACCATTATGTTAATGTTCATCATCACTAACGCTATGCTTTTTGGACATGTCTTAACCACGGAACAAATTCCCCAATATATCGCTCAAGCCATTCTCAATGCCGGTATGGCACCCTGGATGTTTCTAATTGTTGTCAATGTTTTACTACTGATAGGGGGCAGTTTTATGGAACCTTCAGGGCTACTGCTCATTATGGCACCGATTTTATTTCCAATCGCGGTAAAATTAGGTATAGATCCTATTCATTTGGGAGTTATTATGGTTGTCAATATGGAAGTCGGGATGATTACACCGCCGGTGGGATTAAATCTTTTTGTGCTAGTGGGTATTACAGAGATGAATTTAGTTGAAATCATTCAGGCGGTGCTACCTTGGTTACTGATTTTATTGACTTTTTTAATGATTATTACTTATATTCCCTCTATTAGCCTATTTTTACCGAATTTAATTAATGGTTAATGCGATTTCACGTATGGTGAGTTTTTTTCGTTTTTTTTATTCGCCAGTTTCTTGAGGCACAAAAGAAATACTATTTTTTGAAAAAGGGTATTTCCGCCCTTTAATGGGGGTGGTCAAAAACTAACCGAATTGCTCACTATTTAACCATACCGATTAAAATTTAATCACTTAATACCCATAGTTTGAAAATGGAAAAAGTGGAAATAACCGTATCATAAGGCATTCAATCTAAAATAAAAATAGATAATAAAATCAAATAGATATAATAATTTCAATTTTATCTTGATCATAATTTATGTGATAATAAAACAACTTTGGAGTCTATATTCTAATATTAGAATATTAGATATTCCTAATATTAGAATATTGGAATACATTTTGCCTAGTAATATAGTATCCATTTCAAAAATGGGTAATAAACATTCCGAATGGAATTATAACTCGCTTAAGAAATCAGATTTTTTCAAAAAATCGGATTTCTAGTTTTTTAAGAAATTTTTAAATAGGAATATTAATAATGAAAACCAAACGTTTGATGACTTTAGTGATAGCCTCTGCTTTTTTATTATCCGCATCTTATGCGATGGCAACAGTTACAACCACCAATCAAATAGGTGATAATCAAGCTATTATCTTAGCTCAAAATGATACTGCCATAACAGATGCAAAAGAATCTGAGACTGAGATTGTAATTACAATTGACTTTGATTGTGGTTGTTGAAGTATGAATAAAGTCATGTTTTGTGGTATAGGGTGGGCAATCATGCTCACCCTACTTCACAAAGTTAACCCATCAATCCAATTCCTAACAAACTAAACAATACCGAAAATATAGCATCTACCACAATCACTAGAAAAATAGATTGTACCACGCTAATTGTTACTTGTTTGCCTACCACATCAGCCCCCCCTTCTTTAACTTGAAAGCCTTGATAACAGCCCACTAATGCAATGACTGCTGCAAAAACAGGGGCTTTACCGATACCAATTAAATAATTAGTCAAAGAAACCGATTCCGGAAAACGTGCTAGAAAATCTGTCATACTGACATCAAATGACAAACTGGCTATGATCATACTGCCTAAAATACCAGCGATATCAGCATAAGCACTTAATAATGGCATCAAAATAATCAGGGCTAATAATTTAGGCACCACTAATAATTCCATCGGTGCAATTCCCATGGTACGAAGGGCATCAATTTCTTCCGTGAGGTGCATGGTACCAATTTGCGCCGTATAAGCGGAACCGCTACGCCCTGCCACAATAATCGCCGTTAATAACGGTGCCATTTCACGTAATATGGTTATGCCAACCAAATCAACAATAAAAATATTAGCACCATAAGTGCTTAACTGAGAGCCGCCCTGAAAAGCCAGCACTACTCCTGTTAAGAAAGACAACAAGCCAACAATAGGCAAAGCGTTTAAACCCGCATCGTGTAAATTACTAAATAGGGCTTGCCAACGGATATGGGAAGGTGATAGCACGGATCGTAACAATACGATAAAAGTTTCACCGACAAAGGCTAAAAAATCCATCATTTGGGCAAGGCGTTTATAGGTATCCCGCCCAATACTTTCTAAGAAATGATAGGATTTTGGGGGTGTAACAGGTGAATGCACATTTGCATACTTTGCTACTATTTGTAATAAATCAGCATGATGCGTCTTCAAGCCTTGTAAAGTAATAGATTGCCCTGCTTTTTCTAAGGCTTGTTGAGTGCGAAATAACAGCCACGCACCTGCCGTATCCATAGTTTTTATGGCACTCCCATCAAAAGTAATAGCCGAAACCTTTGCCCAAGAAAATTGTAAAAGTTGTCGTTCCAATTGGTCAATGCCTTCCCAGGTCCAATCGCCATCGCAACGTATTATATTTTCTTGATCGGTCAATTCTAAACTGGCTTTAGTCATTTTTTGAGAAAGCTTAATCATTATTCGCTAATCCTAAATTAGTTCTACATAAATTTTTTAACATTTTTATACCGAAAAACTTGCATATTTTACCACTATTTGCAATAAATCAGCATAAAAGTTTAAATTTTGTGCCCGTGTGCAGTATATATACTGAGCACCGTATATTTATGTTACAATATAGATAAGTAGGTAGGTCTTTTAACATTATTGAATGCGTCAAAAATACTATTTCTTCAAGAAATAGTATTTGTAAAAAAGTTAAAATACTTTTTCGTACCTACATATACTCAAAAAATGATTAAATTTTAGGAATTTAAACTTTAATCATTGACAAAGTAATGGATATTCATTTACCCATACAAAAATTTTTTGGATGGTAGAATAAAGGGTATCTTATCAAAAAGTGTGGGGAAACTTGCCCAAACCTGACAGGTTTTGGAAACCTGTCAGGTTTTTTTCCACCGAATTTAGAGAAGATACAATAAAGGTAACAATTCAGCCTTTAATAGAAAGAAATACTATTTTTGAAAAATAGTATTTCTAACACGCTAAGGCTGAATTGTTACGAATAAAGGTGCATGGATGCTCACTTAAAATATTCCAGATATTAAAGCCGACGGGCAACATAATCAGGAAGGTAAAAAATAAAATGATCAATCCCAAATCACACGATTCGTTGTTCAAATGGCTGATAACCGCTTTTACTCGGGAATTTTTTGAACATTATTTCCCTGAGATCAAGATAGGAGATTATACATTTATTGACAAAGAATTTATCAGCAAATACGAGACTCTTAAGGAGAGTCTGAAAGGCGATCTGTTCTTGGCAATGGAAGTTGAAGTTGACGGCATACTCAGGGAAATCGTTATTCAAATCGAGCATCAGAGTGAAAGGGAAGATATTTCAGAGCGTGTATATGAATATTCATGCTATGCCTGGCTATTGAAAAAGAAACCAGTCTGGAGCATTGTGATTTACACGGATGATGCTGTCTGGCGGAAGCAGGTTACTAACCAGTTTTGGTATGCCTTTGACAGCAAAAACAGAAAGCAGTATCATCATTTTGATATCATCAAGGTGAAAGCCGAAAAGAGCAGTGATCTGATCCAAAAGCATTCTTTGATGTGCAAACTGCTGACGCTCAAAGCTGATGATCGGAAAACCAATCCTGATGAACTGGTTTATGAAATATATCGGGCAGCGGCTGCCCTGAAAAATGAACTCACCAATGAGCAATTACTTCTTATTGATCAGTGGGTTAACTTTTACAAAAAAGTCTCCGAGCAGAGGCTTGATAAGATTAAAAAGGAGATCAAGATGAGTTTTGTAGAAACCACAATTACTGAACATGTTTATAATCAGGGATGGATTAAGGGTTCTGCCGATGGCGAAGCTAAGGGCGAAGCCAGGGGCGAAGCCAGGGGCGAAGCCAGGGGCGAAGCCAGGGGCGAAGCCAGGGGCAAGGAAAATACGGCAAGAA
>Ga0233404_10000535_pt1 | contig 10556 bp, 10 predicted proteins | sample Na_oxic_2_MG_FD_179861 | JGI IMG/M metagenome (GOLD analysis project Ga0233404, IMG submission 179861) | Seawater microbial communities from Saanich Inlet, British Columbia, Canada - Na_oxic_2_MG | ecosystem: Environmental > Aquatic > Marine > Inlet | place: Canada: British Columbia | collected...
TCCTCTTTTAGTATGTCAGGTGGTTCAGCCGCTATTCAACATGTATCCTATACAACTTTTGGTGGAAATGGCACTGATGGTGGAGCTGTAAGTGGTGAGTATCGTATCGACTGGGGATACTATGGTATTTCTACCGTGAAATTAGTTTTTAAAACGCCAGTTGATGCGGTTGGTGCATTTTTTGGAGGTGATGCACAAGCTAAAGCAGATGTTGTAGTTACTTTGGAAGATGGAAGCACTTTTAAGGCTACCAGAGCATCTGCCGGTTTAGCTGTTGTCCCAAATGGTTCTTCATCATGCCAAGCTATCAATGGTTTTGTGGCTGTTGATAGTAATGACGGCCCAAAAATAACGCAAGTGACATTTCAAGAAGACAGTGATGCTGCTTCACTTGATAGTATTTTCTTTGGAACAGCAGAAGGTGGTAGTCACGGTGACGGGCCTACTTTGTTTGGTGAAATACCTACTTGTGAGAGTAATGGAATTGCATTGCCTCAACAAACATCAACTGAAACTTGCCAACTCTATGCTGTACACGATGAAAAACGAAGTGATTCCCAATTTTTCACTGTTAATCCCACAACATTAGAAGTAAATAAGTTGGGTGAAATGTATTATAATCACGACATTGAAGCTCTTGATATTCATCCACAAACCGCAGAATTATTTGCTGCTTCTGGAAAAGATACCAAAACAAAAGGTCATCTTTACCAACTAAATAGTAAGACTGGTGAGCTTACATCAATTGGTCCTACTGGTTTTAAAGAAATTGATGGTTTATCATTCCATCCTGATGGTACTTTATGGGGTTGGGCAACTGGTGATGGACTTGTAACTATTGACACTGTTACTGGACAAGCAAATTTGGTTGCCGCATACTCTGGTGAAGTTGAAGACTTGACGTGGAATACGTCTGGAACTATGCTATTTGGTATAGAGAATATGCAAAATAACCCAGATGCTGGAGTTAGGTTATTAGCTTATGATGGAAATACCGTTTCCACTATCTGCGAAGAACTAACTCAATCGTTAGAAATTGAGGCTCTGGATACTTTACCAGATGATACCTTAATATTTGGGCTGCATGGTAAAAATAGTTTGCCTCTTGGTGTGATAGATGTGAACACTTGTCAAATTACGGCTGAAACTGAAATTTCCACTGATTACAATGATGTGGAAGGTATTGCTTGGCCTAATTGTCAATAATGGTCAAAGAGCCAGATTACTGGTTTGGTTTAATCAAATATCTGGCTCATAATTTAAATACAACAAACGCTCTTCTAACTAAGTCTTGCTGTCTTTATCTCAAGACGCGCTAAAGAGAAGTGTTAGAAGACCACATAAGTAGTAAAAATAGTCTATGTATAAAGAGTATGACGAAACTATAATTAGTAAAAGCCTCAACATTCTAGCATTGGATTGGGATGAAACTACTAGCGACTACCCTCTTGCTTTCAAAGAATTAGCAAAACGATTTGAACGGGTTATAATTGTTACAGTAAACAATGAACTTACTTCGGATTATGTCTGTGAGTATTTAAAACGTACACCACAGGAGGTACAAATATTTTGTTGCCCTGATGATAATCTGGAAAATGTTGCTGAATGGAAAGCGCAAATTTGCAGTAATGAGCAAGTTGCAATTATGTTTGACGACAGTCCTGATGTAGTACGTGCTTGCCACAATTTAGGTGTTAATGCCATTTTCGTGAGTGAACGTACATGGAAATTTTAATAATAGACTTATTTCCCAATAAGATAAGTTATTGATTTTACGTATTACATTTCAATGATTTACGTTATTCAGGAACAAGTCTATGTAACCTATTGATGTATAAAAATTTCGGTTTATTTATTAATTAATAACTATTTGATTTAATTGTGAAAATTACAGTACTTTCTTTAAAAGATGTTCAAATTTATAAATCTCCTCGTTTAGCCTGTTTGATCCGGATTTTTGGTGATGAAGAATCTTACAATGAATATTTTAATGTTGAAGGTTCTTTTGTTAAAAGTGCTGTTTACTTTTTTGATGATCTTGACCTTTATTTAGAGACTAAATATGGAAAAGATCATCTTAAAAAAATCATTCATGCCGAAAATCCTCAAATTTTTCATAAAATATTAGCCTTGCAAATTATATCCGAATTTGACACGTGGAAAAAACATGAATCATTTGAAGAACTAGTTGTTCATTGTTATGTTGGTGCCGGAAGAAGCCCCGCAATAGCAATGGCTTTAAATGAAATTTTCCAGTTAGGATATCAAACCCAAGATTTAATAAAACTCTATCCAGAATATAATGAATATATTTTTGATGTCATGGTTTTAGTTGGTAAAGATTATATTAGAAACCTACGAGAATAAAAGAGGGCCCGCTCGAATTAAATCTGGTTCATATTTTAAATACAATAAACGGTATAAACAAATCACAATCTAGTATGGAGTGAAAAATGATTAAATTATTGCTGGAACTTATACTATTGTTTTTTATTTTTACCACATATTCTTGTACTCATATTAAAAATGAGAAACAAAATTACATTGAGTCATCTGAACATCTTTCTGGAACACAGAAAAAGGTAATGCTAAATGAAAAACCGTTTATTGGTATGACAAATGAAGAAGCTAGTATTGCAATGCAATTACAAGATTCTTTGATTACTCTTAATGGTAATATCTTACATGGAATCTATCTGGATTCTAGCAATAACAAATACCATGTTTATTTTTCTGGGACTATTCCCGTCGTATCATTCTGGAGTACTTTTGGGTTTGAAGATACAAAACTTGTAGATGTTGAAGAGTTACGTCCTGATTCGGATTTATATAATTTTTAACGGAGAATTTTAATGGAAATATTTTTTGTACTTGTAGCAATAACATTAGTATTAATTTGGTTTAGCAGAAAAATTATTTTTAAGTTTACTAAGGGATATCTTATAGACAAAATTGTATATTTGTTATTATTTCTGGTTCCTCTTATCGCAACTTTTTTTATTGTCACTGGTTATTCTCAAATCCAAATGGCATACCAAGAAAGAGTTCCTCAAACTATTACTGCCAATAATTTGATAACACAGGGAACGAACAAAAATTGGTTAAAAATAACAGAAGCGACTTTGAGTATTGATAAAGCATGGTACATGAGTGAGATAACAGATATAAAAGAAGCCTATATACCTTTGCAAGCATCACCTTTTTCTTCTACCAACATAATTGTCATTAGCAAGAATAAAGATATTTTGGATATTTTGAATGTTATGCAGAAGGATGACATATCAATAGAAGAAAAAACAACTTTGAATGCTAAATTGAAACTATATGAAAACATTGTAGTTAATGGCAGAAAGATATTTGGGTATGAAGGTAACTCTAAAATAAAAGATGAAATTAGAAATAAAATAGGCGAACACGTTATTTTTATTGCTCATGATGAAGCATTGAGTTATTCAAATGGATTGGTTCGATTATTGATTGGCTTACTTTGTATACTTGGGATAGCAACGCTTATTTGGAGAAACAGACAATTTATTACAATATATTTCATAAACACTGCTATAGTATTTACACCATTACTCGGAATTATGTTAGGATATTTTATTGTTGATGGTTATGCTCAAATCCAAATGCTACAACAAAGTAAAGCTTTTCATACAGTGTCAGCTAATGATTTAATAGAACAAGGAACTGACAAAAATTGGTTAAAAATAACAGAAGTAGCTTTGAGAATTGATAAAGCCTACGTGCCGGATTCATCAGGTATCAAAAAAGCTTATATACCTTTATATGCGTCACCAAAATCATCACATCTGCCCGAAGTTATTTTAATTAGCAAAAATCAAGAGATTTTGAAAATTATAAATACTTTACATCAGGAATACATATCGGAAAAAGAAAGAACATATCTCAATATCAAGTTGAAAGAATATTTAAACACTACAGTTAACGGCAGGAAGAAACTTTGGGAGGATGTTGATGCCAAAGTTAAAAATAAATTCAAAATGATTGCTGATGATGTTATCGTTATTATTCATGACGAAAAGGTTGCTCAAGTACCTAACTATACAAAAGGCTGGAATCAATTATCAATCAGCTTACTGGGTTTATTTGCTCTGATAATACTTGTTTGGTTTAAAAGAAAAGTTTATTTTGTATATTATAGAAGACTTTTAACGGCAAGTGATACGGTATTAGGGGTAATAATAATAATATTCACACTTATCGGCGGCACTCTTATTGTTACTGGTTATTCTAAAATCCAATTGGTATATCAGGAAAAAGAACCCTATACTATTACAGCTAGTGACTTGATAAAACCGGGAACTGACAAAAATTGGCTAACAATAACTGAAGCAACTTTAGGTATTGATGAAGCGTGGTATGTAGGCAATTCGTCGAATTTGATAAAAGCTTATATACCATTATATTCATCATCACTTTCTTCTAATATTTTTATCATTAGCGAGAATCAAGATATTTTGAATATTTTAAATACTTCAATTCAGGATAACCTATCAACAGAAGAAAAAATTACTCTGAATACTAAATTGAAGAAATATGAGAATATTAGAATTTATGGTACTAATAAATCTTCATATAGCGTTGATTCTAAAATTAGAGATAAAATTGAAACTGAAATAGGCAAGAATGTTATTTTTGTTATTCATGATGAAATACCCAGTTATTCAGAGGCAGGGATTCGGTTATTAATTGGTTTGCTTTGTGTGTTTATGGTAATAAAGCTTTTTCGGTTGGAAAGAAAACTTAGGCCAAATGGGTAACTCATAATATGAAGAATAAATTAGCTAAAATATTACTCGCTATCAAAGTTATTGCGATTTTCACTTTGTTAGGTTTATATATGTCTATAACGATTTTAGATAAGCCTCCTAGACCATTTGATATGGTGGAAATTGGTATGACAAAACCTCTAGTCATAAAATTAGTTGGAAAACCAGATAGGAATGAAAATTCTTTTCTTTGGCCTTATCGAGAACATGGTAGTGGAATTTTTGGATATATCAGTCCTTTATATATCATGTTTGATAAAGATTTAGTAGCAGATAAATCTAGATAAATAGTTAGTACAAGATAAATATAATTCTAAGTAAGCCTTGTAGTCAACGCAAAAAGCTACGTGGTTAAAGAGGAGTTTTATTTACTCAACCAGCCTATAGATGTTCAGAAAAATAATTTCTTAATCAAACCTGCCAGGTTTTGGAAACCTGGCAGGTTTTGTGAAGTTATTTATCTGAAAAACTATACCACATAAAGTTATAACGTAAGTGATAACAATGAATGATAAAATATATCATAATTTGATTCAACGTATAAGCCTAATTCTTGATGGTAGAGGATTTTCATCAGAAGAATATTCTTTTCGCAAACAATTATCTTATGGTAAATATTCTAGCTGGGCTAAATCAATAACGGCAGAACAATTAATCCCCATTTTATGTGCAATAGGTTTATATGGGAGAAATAGTCCAGATACAAAAGATATTCCAATAAAACAACAACGGAGGATTGTTGGAAAACTCAATAAATATAGAGAAAAATGTTTGTTGTTAAAATTTAATGAACCGCAAACAATTGCTCTATTATTTCTAAACAATAAAGTTTTGCACTTTGGTCAAATATATTTTCCCATAGATGATTCTTATTTCTCTTGGAAACATCCTCAATTTAAGGATAACATTCGTTGGGTTAATTTTCTAAGAACTCCTAGTGATTTTTTGGGAATTATTTGGCTCGTTAAAAACCTTGTTGTACGATACCATCCAGAAGAAGATTGTCTAACAACACTTGCTAAGGATAAGCAAATATATTACGAATTTTCTGGAGGAACGACTCAAGGACGTTTTTTAGAAGCTCTTATTTGTCTTACGAGAGTTTCTCAATACAAACAAACATATTATCGGTGTGGTTTGTGTAGTAATGGTATAGGCTTATTACCAGAATCTATCTTAAAAAAAACGGTATACATATTTTTGGATATAGATGGTGTCTTAGTAAAAGAAGATAAACAAGGAGAAGAAATTGATTTAGATGAAGATTTACTCAAACTTGATAAAAACTGTGCCAAAATATTTGAAAATGTAGTTCGTCAACATAAGCATGTAAAAATAGTTATTTCTTCATCATGGCGTGAGATATTTAATCTTGACACTATAAAATCAGTTTTTTCAGAGAATATTGCAGATAAAATTGAAGGCGTAACTCCAATATATACAAAACCAACAAAATTTTTCAGACATAGTGAAGTAATAGAGTACTTGTCAAAAAACGATTCGTCTAGTGAATCATGGATTGCAATAGATGATATTGCTGAACATTATCCGGATAATATTTCGATTGTTGTGACAAATCCGTATGTTGGCTTTGATGAAAAAGCGGCTATGGAATTGGATAAATTTTTAACAATGAGTTAGCTCATAAAAAATGCTTATGAAACAATACTTATATATGGTGTTGAAAACCTTGATTATTATTTCAATAATCTTCTTTTTAACGTATCAATATGCACTCAAAGTTGAGCCAAAATGGTTAACGACTGAGCGGGTTAAAGTTTTTGTTAAGAATTTACCAAGTGATTTAGAAGGTTTTAAAATTGTGCAATTGAGTGATTTGCATTATTATCCTTATACTCCACTCTCTTTGATACAAGAAGCAGTTAAACAGGCTAATCATTTAAAGCCGGATATCATTGTTTTAACCGGTGATTATATTGATAGGAAAGCTGAACCCATTTTAGAATTAGTGCCAATATTAACCAAACTTAAAGCCCAATATGGCGTATTTGCTATTTTAGGGAATCATGATCATCCAAAAATTGTTAAAACATCTTTATCAGAAGTAGCTAGTATTTCTCTGTTAGTTAATCAAGGAATCAATTTGACGATTGGACAAGCACATTTATTTTTGGCCGGGTTAACACCGGGTTCGAGTGGCAAATTATCCCTTGCCCTTGAAAATCATCAACCAAACGTACCAGTACTTTTATTAGCACATGAACCAGATTTAGTTGATAATTATGCGAAAGATAGTCGAGTAACTTTACAATTATCTGGGCATACACACGGTGGACAAGTGCGAATTCCTTTTTTCGGAGCTTTAGTTTTACCTTACTCTAGCAAAAAATACGATCACGGATTATATAAAGTTAATCATACATGGCTATATGTCACACGAGGAATAGGAGTAATTGGTCCACCATTTGGCCCTCCGGTTCGTTTTAATTGTCCACCGGAAATCACTGAAATAACACTTGTCAAAGCATAGCACGTCGGTTGGATTTAAGCTTGAATGATTTCTGAAAAGCTATAGCAGTTAAGCGAGTAAGTTAAAATTAATAAATAGTTAATAACTTGAGGTTTTTCATGTCAAATAACATTACTAATGAAGACTATGTGAATGTCGTAAGACAATTGCCACGTCCTTCTACTAATCAAATTGCAAGATTTGCAAACTATGTAGCTAATGCTCATAGTTGGTACAAACATCTTCCCATATATCCCAAAGTACCTTTTTGCTTTTTTCTTGATCCTAATGCTGGTAAAAAGATGATTTACGATCAAGCAGGGAAAGTTAGATTTGAAGATGAAACCAGTGAAAAGGGATTTCACTACACCCATCAAACAACAGATAGATATCGCGAACGTTTCGGTCATTTGAATTATTATCAAGGTAATTATGGAACTTCTTTCCGATTACCTTTAGAAAATGGTGGACTTGCTTCTACTGAATCTAGTATAGGCTTAAAAATTCTTGGTTTGCAAGGTGAAACGTTAGAAATTTCTTCAAGATTAACGGAAATCGGCACGGCTTATCTTTCAGCATTTGTCCATCGCCATATTAACATCAACATCATGATGGATCGTTTTTGTATACGGAAAGTAAGTTTGGAAAGTGATTTAAATTTGGATTTACCGAAAGTAAGTTTGGAAAGTGATTTAAATTTGGATTTTTTAGCAACCTTGGAGCAAGCACCTTCTATACTTTCTGAGCAATTAGGTTTTTTATGGGCAGTTCTAAATACCAAAGGTTGGTATCCATTAAACAATGATACTTCAATGGTAAATCATGATATTTACAAGATAGATTTTCGTGATATAATTCCGATAGACCAATCAAAATTGGAAAGAAAATATTTGAGTGAAGAAGATAGAAAGTTCCTATTGCAAACATGGAAAGAAGAACTTTCAACTCTTAAAATAGCAGAGGCGATGGAAATTTTATTACAAACTTGGGAAGAGAAAGCTAGACCCACTACGCAAGAAGAATATCAATCGTTTGATCCAGATGAAAAAGAATTTATCCGTAGCTTAGTAAAAGAAAGTTTAGTATCTGAAATTATGTATATGACACAGGAGGAAGAAATATTTACGTTTTGGAAAAGTGTTCAGAAGCACAATGTTAAAAGCTTTTCAACTTTTGTTCAGAAACGTTATCCGGTAGAAACAAATTTAGCAAACCATTTAGCTAGAGAACAAATCCTACAATTGGAATCTATGCAAATGGCTATGAATAATTTCTTAGATGCAGTTTACGAGTAATTTGGGCAACAATATCCTTCATTTTTCTAGTCGATTTGGAGAATAATTAGTTGGAGTTCGCAAGCTCACTCCAACCTACGTGCTAAGTTCATAAATTATTTAAAGAGACATAAATGGAAAAAATAGACAACCGAAAATGGTGGGTTCAATTGGATATAGATTGGAAATGGGCTTTTAAAAGAGCCATGAGGAGGTTTTTTAATATTAATATTAAGGTTGAACCAAGTAACAACGATTTAGAACAAATCATTAAATTTTTGCAACAGGATTTGGATTGCAGTTCAAATCAACTCTGCGATTTAGAACCGCTAAACACTTGGACAAACTTGCAGTACTTAAATTGTAGTGATAATAAAATAAACGATTTAGAAGCACTACGCGCCTTAACGAAGTTGCAGAAATTGGCTTGCAGTAAAAATTCAATCAGCAATTTAGAACCATTACAAGCCTTGACTAACTTGCAAATATTGGATTGTAGTTGGAATAAAAAAATTGGTGATTTAGAACCACTAAGTTCCTTGACGAAGTTGCAGATATTGGATTGTAGTAGAAATAAAGTCATTAACTTAGAACCTCTACGCACCTTGAAAAATTTGCAGAAATTGGACTGCTATGATAATGACATTAGCGACTTAAAACCGCTACGCACTTTGACAAATTTGCAGAAATTAGATTGCCACTATAACCAAATTAGCGACTTAGAATCACTACACGCTTTGACTAACTTGCAGTCCTTGGATTGTAATACAAATGAAATTAGTAACTTAGAAGCTATTCGCGCTTTGACGAACTTGCAAACCTTGGATTGTAATACAAATGAAATTCGTGACTTAGAACCGCTTCGCGCATTGATAAATTTGCAGGAATTAGATTGCCGTTATAACCAAATTAGCGACTTAGAACCTCTACGCACCTTGACAAATTTGCAGGAATTAGATTGCCGTTATAACCAAATTAGCGACTTAGAACCTCTACGCACCTTGACAAATTTGCAGAAATTAGATTGCCGTTATAACCAAATTAGTGATTTAGAATCACTACGCGCTTTGACGAAGCTACAGAAATTGGATTTTTGTCATAATAAAATCAGCGATTTAGAACCGTTACACGCTTTGACGAACTTGAACTTGCAGGCCTTGGATTGCAGTACAAATGAAATCAGCAATTTAGGGTCGCTAAGTGCTTTGACGAATTTACAAACCTTGAACTGCAGTTCTAATAAAATTAGTAATTTAGAACCACTACGTACTTTGACGAATTTACAAACCTTGGATTGCAGTTCTAATAAAATTAGTAATTTAGAACCACTACATACTTTGACGAATTTACAAACCTTGAATTGCAGTTTTAATAAAATTAGTAATTTAGAACCACTACACAGCTTGACAAGCTTGCAAACCTTGGTTTGTATGTTATGCAAAATCAGCAATTTAGAGTTAGAAAAGTTTAAAAAAGCAGTGCCTAACTGTAAAATTATTTTAAAGTTATTTTGACTCTCTGATAATTTGTGTGCGCCAAGCAAAGCTTATCAAAAAAGGGGGCAGGCTCGAATTAAATCTGGCCTAAATTTAAACAACAAAAATTCTAACAAAGCCTTCTGACACAAAAAAACGCGCGGGTGAAGAGCGACGTTAGTAGGAAGAAAAAAATTATGAAAATCATATATCAAATAACTATCCTCTTTTTAGGTTTATTAGGCTGTTTAAATGCTCGAATCAATGGGGTCAGACTCGATTGATTCAATCAAAATGTTCCAACTAATTCTTGCAGCCGACCTATCGGCGGCTGAAGAGGAATGTTATCTCCTGCAAATAAAAGGAAGCAATAAACATTGAGGATAAATACAAGAAAATGCGCTATGATTTTGAATGGGATGTAAGAAAAGCGAAAACAAACGTTCGTAAACATAAAATAAGTTTTGAACGCGCAACTGAAATATTTCGTGATCCCAATGCATTATCAGTTGTAGACGAAGAGCATAGATGAAGAAAGATGGAG
>Ga0233404_10000536_pt1 | contig 10540 bp, 6 predicted proteins | sample Na_oxic_2_MG_FD_179861 | JGI IMG/M metagenome (GOLD analysis project Ga0233404, IMG submission 179861) | Seawater microbial communities from Saanich Inlet, British Columbia, Canada - Na_oxic_2_MG | ecosystem: Environmental > Aquatic > Marine > Inlet | place: Canada: British Columbia | collected...
CCTCGCCTTGCTTTCATTTGAGACAGCTCCTTTGAGCCTGCCGTCTAATAGTTTGAAGGACTCGTCAGGCTTTGACTGAACCGCCAATAAACGGGCTAAGGCAAGAGTGCTATTAAGATTACTCGGATCGATCCTCAGTACTGTTCTAAAATCAGCCACTGCATGGGACGCTTTCCCCAGAGATTTGTATTCAATAGCTCGCGCGTAGTAGAGCGCAGTATTTGTCGGAGAGCTTTCTATTCGATGACTCAGCTTATGAATCGTGTCGTGTGGGGAGTCGTGCGCGTGGAGACCACCAGTTAGGAATATTGCAGATAGCAGGAATTCTCCCACTACCACGCGTCTAATAAAAAATCTAATAGACATCGACTAATTCTTTAAAATAAGAACCGGGTCGAGAGAGAAATCCGAGCTACCAATACCAGCATTATGCCCTTCTATAGCGATCACATTCACTCCAGGTTTGAGTAATTTTTTATTCGCCCCAAGTGGGAAATATTCTAGTTTACCTGCTTCGTGCGTATGGAACCCTTTGGCTTTAGAACCAGCCCCTGAGTCCACTCCTCTGCGTACTACTTCTATACCGTTGAGGTAAACAATGATCGCATCATCGTAGCTCACACCAAGCCCTAGGGCGCTGAAATCCGTTCCAGCTTCAAGCGTGAATTCCTTGCGAATATAGACCGCGCTGTACTTATTTTTCATATCCAACTCAGTTTTATCATCCTTGTCGCTGTATCCAAATCCAGCCGCACCTAACTTCCAGTCGGAAACATCGAAAGGTGCAGATGCCCAGCCTTTTGCTGGATGAAGCTTAGCCCCTGCTAGGTAGTGCCACGTCGCCCCTCTAGGAATAACATTGCTATAGTTTTTAGGCATTGAGTGTGGCTTGGATGACTTCGCCTTTGGTTCAGGTTCAATGAGTTTCGGTGCACGGGGATTTTCGACGATCGACCGAGTGACCTTGCCCCCTTTTTCTATCACGAATGTGTCTAGCACAGCTCCGTGAACATCAATCATCTCTCCAGTAAGTTTATCGCCCTTTATCTCCATGATCATTGATCCATGAAGCATGATTACCTTGCTCATAAGCGGGTGATTAGACTTTCGGCGCAGACCTGTTCCACCGTGACCAGTCACAACCTGAACGGTTCCGTTGTGTGGAGCCAGCCCAGCACTTTTCTTATAAGCTCCATCGCCCTTTGGGTCGCCATCACCATCGTCCAGCACCACTCCTTGATTGGTGCTAGGAGTAGCGTAGGCTCCATCAATCAGCATCGAACGCTCATAGATGTGCGAATGACCAGTGAATACTGCATCCACACCAGATCCTTCAAGAATGGGCATGATATGCTCGCGCATCTCAATAAGTTGCTGTTCTCGGTCACTATCGTGTGACCCTTTTGTGTAAGGTGGATGGTGCCAAAATGCGACTAACCAATCAGCTTTTGTCTTCTGGAGATCGGCCTTTAACCACATAGCCATAGCCCCTAACGGACGACGATCCAGATCGTGTGAGTCCAAACAAATGAAGTGGGTGTTAGCATAGTCAAATGAGTAATACGCTTCCGTGCCAGAGGCCAGACCTCCAGCTTCAGCTTTAGTCGGCAACACATAGGCATCGTAGTAGGGACCTTTCTGAGTCTCACCACTCGATGTCTGGCCTTCGTGATTCCCCATCGACGCCCAACACACGGTATTGCGCAGTGTTGGCTCGTACATATTGAAGAAGTTTCTTGAGAATTCTGGGTCAGTTCCTGAGCGGTAGGCCATGTCTCCCACGTGGAGATAGAAATCGAGCTTAGACGACTCCATATACTTCTGCATTCCTTCGTGCACAGCTTTCTGCATAGCGCCACCTGTACCAGAATCTCCCACCACCCAAAACTTCACAGGTTTCTTGCTCCCTATAGTCGGGTGAGTCGTGAATTGGTAACTGGCATCTGCTGGTGTGATGCGTTTATCCTTGTCGTAAATAGCGTAAAAATACCTCTCCGCAGGCTTTAGCCCAGTAACACGAGCTTCGTACTGGACTGTATTTGATGGCGCGGACACAGCCTCTTCCCCCTGCCACAGCGGATAACCAGAAGCATCTTTGCCTGCGACCATACGCACCAAAATATCAGCCAGTGGCACAGAATTATCGAGATTATCCATCGTCGTCCCGAAACGAACAACTGGAGCTGTAGCTCCATCGGTACGCCAGACAATCTGCATGCTATCAGAGGTCGCTAACTGGAGGTAGGGTGCGCGTGTCACTTCCGCAGCCATGATAGACTGCGCATTCAGCAAACTTAGGGCGGTGAGAATAATTCGACGATTCATCATTTACTACTATCCATGAGGTTTACGCTAGCATCTGTCCAACACCATTTTCTACAATGCCACTCACTTACAAATTCTAATCACCCTACCCCAGTATTTGTCCCACCCCGTCATTTAGTGTGACAGAATAAAGAGACTCATAAACAGAGCCCTCTATTGTAAATTCTGCAAAAATCCTGATAATTCTTTATAAATTGGATTTATCTCTGATCTGATAGAAGCTCAAAAACTGTCGTTAGTAAGTGAAAGAACTCACAAAGATCCAAACCCAGGACTTGTTAATTATTCACAGTTAATCCTTAATTGAAGCGTGACAGACGTCTCCTTCAGCGTAGCACATTCCATCTAGCCCAGCTCAATTAGCACTCTAAATTCTCAACTCAAAACTCCCTTGTTTTCCTTCATTCACACCGCCGACATTCACCTCGACAGCCCACTCCGAGGCCTCAGCCAACACGACGACGCCCCTGTCGAACAGATCCGTGGCGCCACCCGCCATGCCTTGGAAAACCTCGTCACACTCGCCCTTTATAGAGAAGTAGACTTTCTACTCATCGCTGGCGACCTCTACGATGGCGACTGGCCGGACTACAGCACTGGCCTGTTCTTCAACAAGCAGATGAGCCGATTGAGTGACGCTAACATCCCCGTCTATCTGATCAGCGGCAACCACGATGCTGCCTCTAAAATAACCAAGAGCCTCAAGCCGCCTTCCAATGTGCGCACGCTGTCGACGAAAATGCCTGAGACAATCCTCATCGACGGTATCCCCGTCGCGATCCACGGTCAAGGATTTGCCAACCAAAGCGTGCCTGAGAATCTAGCTCAGGAATACCCGGCAGCCATTCCCAACCATTTCAACATCGGGATGCTCCATACTAGTTTGGCTGGCAACCCTGAGCACGACACTTATGCCCCATGCTCCATCCGTGACCTTACGGAAAAAGGCTACGATTACTGGGCGCTCGGACATATTCACCAACACGCAGTCGTCCACGAAAGCCCACACATCGTCTACAGTGGAAACCCACAAGGACGCCACATCAAGGAAACTGGCGAGCGCGGTTGCTACCTCATTGAAGTAGACGAAAACCTCACCATCGAAGAGGCCTCATTTGAAGTCACTGACGTGGTGCGCTGGCAATCTCACGAAATCGACATCAGCGATCTATCCGATCCTGACGCAGTTCGGGAGTCAATCACCCAAGGTGTTGAGTCAGCCCTAGCAGAAGCTAACGGCCGTCTTCTAGCCCTACGCATCACCCTCTTCGGAGACTCAGTCCTACACGACCAACTCCACGCTGAACTCAGCCAGTGGCAAGCAGAATGTGTCAGCATCGCCGCGCATGTAGAGGATGAACGGATCTGGTTCGAGCGTCTACGGATCAAAACCAAACCGACCTACGACCCGCAGGAACTTGCGGAGCGCGACGACCTCACCAAGCTCGTCCTCGAAGCTCTCGAGCATTTCACGCCTGCCCAAGTCCCCGCCCCAGTGGCGCAACTCAGTGACAAACTCAAAAGCATCGACAGCAAGGGCCTCCAAAGCATACTCGCTACAGAGGATGACGCACAACTCAAAGAAGACGTCACAGCCATCGTCCTCCAAAGCATTTCGAGTAGCGCTCACTAACTTCTCACGAGCAGTTTCATTATCCCCAGCTCTGAACACTGAAACCTGAAATCTTCCCACATGCGATTCGACACCATTCACATTCCAGCCTTTGGCCCATTCACCGACTTCTCCCGCGATTTCGTAAAAAACGGCCACGACATCCACCTCGTCTATGGAGCCAATGAAGCGGGCAAGAGCTCACTGCTCCGCGGCATCCACCAGATGTTCTACGGCATCCCAGTGCAGTCAAAAGACAACTTCGTCCACGAGAATAGCAAACTACGCGTCGGCGGCACAGTCTCTAACGACACCCAGAAACTCAGTTTCCTCAGAAAAAAAGGCCGGAGTAACACCCTACTAGACACCCGTGGGAACACCATCGACGACGCAGAGCTAGAAGCCTTCCTCGGCACCGTCAATGGCGAGTTCTTCGACAGCATGTTCGGGCTCGACACCCAGTCACTGCGAGATGGCGCTGGCGCATTACTCTCAGGCGAAGGCGACCTCGGCACCCAGCTCTTCTCAGCCAGCCTCGGCGGCACCCCCATCGAAGCTGCCATCACCAAGTTAGAAACCGAAGCCGACTCACTCTACAAAGGCTCAGGTTCAAAGAACAAGACCATCCTGCCCGCACTCAAAGCGTATAAAGAAGGTGAGAAACTAGCTAACTCTAGCGCCACCAAGGTCACCGCCTGGAACGCACTTCTTAAAGACATCAAGTCTGCTCAAGCCGCATTCGACAGCTCCGACCACAGCCTCAGCGAGAACCGCTCGCGCACGGTCAAGCTCAGCAACCTCACCAGCGCCCTACCTACCTACAGCAAGTTCCTCCAGCTCAGCAAGGAACTCTTGGAAAACACAGCCCCGGAAGTCAGCTCGGATTTTATCCCACGCTTCCGCAGCACGCTCGCTCAGCAAAAAGACATCAGTCGTAGTCTGCAGATCCAGCAGCAGATGATTGAAAACCAACAACAAGATCTAGCAAACATCCCTAACAGCGATGAAGCTCTGCAGCACAAATCCGACGTCGAAGCTCTCAGCAATGGTTTCGAAACCTACTTAGCGAACCTTGAAGCCGTCGAGCACCTCCAGCGCGAAATCGAATCGTTAGAATCCACCCTCCAGCTCTATTCCGAACAACTCGAACTCGACTCCCCCGACCAGATCTCCCAGCTCAGCACGATTTCAGAAACCCAACACAGCCAGTTCAAGCAACTCGCCCAAGCTCTCAGCAAACAAGATCTCCGCAGACAACTGGCCGCGTCCGAACTCGCAGAGATCGAGTCCAACATCGCCCAACACCAGGACGACCTGCAATGCTTCTCAAATAGCTCCGACTCCACAACGCTCGAAGACCTCATCCAGCAATGCGAAACCCATGCCGCCGAATTTTCACACCAAGAGGACAGAGAAGAGCAAGCCCAGGGTCTCAACCGCAGTAAAGAAATCCTCATTTCTCAGCTCAATCTTGATATTCCTGAAAGCGACATCCCCGCACTCGCGGTCCCCAGTGAGGCATCTATCAAGCAAGAACTAGAGCGAGAAAACGATCTGCTAGAAAAACTCCAGTCGCACCAACAAAAGATCGAAGGCTACGAGGAAGAACTCGCGAACGAGCAAACCCAACTCGATAGCCTCAAGGCGCAGGCAGCCATCTACAGCCACGCCGACCTCACCAAAACACGTCAATCAAGAGACAGCCAGGTCAGTGAAATCAGCGCCACCATCACTGCCGAAAAGAGCCTTCCTGACGACGCCTTCACTCAGCTCAGCACATCCATCACTCTAGCGGACACCATCGCTGATGCCCTTCACAGCAATGCTGAAAACATAGCAAAAGCGGAGACCCATCTCGTCAAAATTGAGACACTCACTCTGAAAAAACAAAACTCAGAGCGCTACAAACAAGAAACCCTCACCGACCTCGAAAAATGGTCCACAGCCTGGCAAGCACGCTGCGCCGCCATCCCTGTGAACCCACAGTCACCTACCGACCTGCTCCAGTGGAGATCCCAGTGGCTGGAGCTGTGTTCTTCCATCGAAGACCTCAATGATCTCCAGCGGAAAATCCAAAAACACAGCGACCTCAGCCTAGACCTCATCGCCCAGATGCAGGTCACTCTGCAAAGCAAAGACAGCAACTTCCGCGCCCTGCTCTCAACGCTCAAATCTGAATTCAAAGCAGCCACCCGCGGCCAAGGAAAGCTAGAAGCAGCGCAGACAGCGCTCGCATCCGCCCAACTCAAACGCACAACGGCAATCGAAAAGTTCGACTCCGCCGAGTCAGCCCTCGCTGACTCCCAGTCGTCCTGGTCCACCCTTTGCGCTAGTGATGATTTCCCCGCGAACCTGCATCCAGACCAAGTTCTCGACCTCATCGACAAGCGCAGCCTCGCTCAGCAAAAATCAATCGATTTCAACACCAGCCTCATGGAGATTGAATCCAAGACAGAGGCGATCAACAGCTACAACTCCAAGGCCAGCGCGCTCACTCAGCTGCTTCTTGAAGAAAGTTCAGAGGACGCCACACTCAGTGTGCCCCAGCTCAAGCATCACATCGCTCAGGCCCAACAAGCACACACCAAAGCCTCCACCATCCAGCACAGCATCACTGCCGAGGAAAGGAAACTCCCCGAGCTCGAACTCCAGAGCAAGGACCTCGATGCCGAACTTAAAAAATTCCTCGAGCAAGCGCAGGTCGACCACCTCGATGCCATGGAACCCGCCATCCTTGCGATCGAATCCAAGGCCAAGCTCAGCGAAGCTCTCACCTCCCAGCGTGACACCCTCCAGTCACTCGCCGACCAAAGCAAACAGCCCGAGCTCGATTCCTTCTTTGCCGAGCTCGACGGGCTCGACCTCGACCAACTCCAGCAAGAACTCGAAGCTCTATCAGCGGCAGCTCGGCCACTACAACACGAACGTGACAGCTCACTCAAAGCGCTCGACGAGCTCAAGCAACAGCAAAATGAGCTGCAGCAAGCCAGCGACGCGGCTGCCGCCCACAAACAAGACGCCGCCAATGCTTTAGCCCTCCTCGTCACCGACACCGAGCGCTTCATCCGCCTGCAGTATGCCATCACCTTCCTGCGCGATCAGGTAGAAGCCTTCCGCAAGAAGTCTCAAGGCCCGATGATGGAAAAAACCTCCCACTACTTCAGCGCCCTCACCAGCAATCTCTACAGTGGAGTCGCCGCCCAGTTAGATGACAATGACAAACCCCAGCTCGTCGCCCTCCGCAGAGAGGGAGACAACAATCTAGAAGTCCACACCGCGGGACTATCCGAAGGCACCGCCGACCAACTCTACCTAGCCCTCCGTCTAGCAGCCATCGATCTCCACCTCGACAAGCACACACCCATCCCCCTCATCCTAGACGATCTGCTGATGACCTTCGATGATCAACGCACCCGCGCCCTGCTCCCCGTCCTAGCCGAACTCAGCAAGAAGACCCAAATCCTCATCTTCACCCACCATTCCCACCTCAACCAGCTAGCCCAAGAGACCACCCCCGAACTCCAACTCCACCAGCTAACAGCATAATTCACTTTTTATCATTCTCCAAATGGCGGCACCTTCACTAACAACTGGCTCTCTTCCATCCCACATTCGGCGGATTGCCCTGCCGATGAGCATCGGGTATTTCTTTAACACGATGTACAATGTTGTGGATTCCTTCTACGCAGGACGCATTTCGACGGAAGCCTTGGCTGCGATGGCTCTATCGTTCCCAGTATTCTTTATCATTATTGCTATCAGTGGAGGACTCGCACGTGGAGCATCCGCACTGATAGCTAATGCCATTGGAGCCAACAACAAGGAAGAAGAAGCCACCCTCTCCGGACAAGTTTTCTCGCTGGCGTGTATTTGCGCTGTAGCAGTCAGCATCGTCGGGCTCAATGCAGCAAGCCCGTTATTTCATATTCTCGGGGCGAGTGGCGTGTACCTAGATTTAGCGACAAACTACACTAACCCCCTCTTCATCGGCGCCATCTTCTTTTTGCTCAGTAGCATGAGCAATGCAATTCTCCTCGCCCACGGCGATAGCAAAACCTACAGCAGAGTGCTGATCATAGGTTTCTTCCTAAACCTGATCCTCGACCCATGGTTTCTCTATGGTGGCTTCGGCCTGCCCGCTTTGGGAATTGGAGGAATCGCGTGGGCTACAGTGTTGATCCAAGCTATTGGTGGTATCTATTTATTTTCAGTAGTGATTAGCCGCGGCCATGTGACCATCCGATGCGCTCAACACCTGCTACCTGATCTCAAAACCTACGCTCAGATACTGCGTCAAGGGATTCCTACTATTTTCAATCTCATGTCCATCGCCATGGGATTTTTTGTCACTACCTACTTCCTCAAATTTTATGGCGAGGGGGCAGTCGCTGCCTTCGGTGTGGGCACACGGATAGAACAGATCGCCTTACTCCCAGCAATCGGCCTAAGCTCAGCTATTGTTTCCATCGTCGGCCAGAATAATGGAGCTGGCCAGATCGATCGCGTTCGGGAATGTGTGCGACTGTGTTTTAAGTATGGCCTCTACCTCATTATTACCGCATCCATATTACTCTTCGCCTTCGCCACTCCCCTAGTACAGATCTTCACTGATGACCCAGCAGTCATAGCGATCGGCACGCGCTACGTTCGTATCGTCACCTTCATCCAGTGGGCCTACGTCGCTGGTTTCGTCTACATCGGTTTCCTCCAAGCCATGAAACGACCAATGTACGGATTCATTGAGGCGATCACACGCAAGGTCATCCTACCCGTCATTGTATTCAGCTTAGTTGTGCATGTTTTCGACCTAAGCCTTGAGGGGTTTTGGATGGCCATGTGTGCGATCAATATCGCAATGGCCGTCATCACAATCAGCTACGGACAGTCAGTGCTGCGTAGACTGGGCTAGTCATTGGTCAAAAGTCATTGAACTAATATGGACTAATGGACTAATGGACTAATGGACTAATGGACTAATGGACTAATGGACTAATGGGCTCGCTAGATGAAAGCTCAGGTTGTTGATAGTCAACTGCTACGTCACGTGTTTTCAACTAATCAATGGTTCCGCTATCGCCATCCTTAAGTGACGTTTATATTGATCGATGAACGACCAGATTACATTGATTAACATTCCAATAGAGTCGTCAAACATCTCACGTTCAATGGCTTAATCTACTAAGTTAACGCGCATGGGTCACGACCAGTTCCACATCCTAGATCGAGTACTTTATCCCCCTTGGTAAAAGCACGATTAAAATATCGAGAAACGCCAACTTTTACCCCATTATAGAGCGCAGCAAGATGTTCTGCATTATCAGCATAATATTGTTTGGTTTGCTTATCCATTAAAGTAGAATCCTTCTTCGGACCAGTTAGATAATAAATTAGGCTATGGTGCCGATATAGGCTTAGTTTTAAAAAAAACTGATTTTCAAGAGTGAACTCAAACGACATCCTGAATCCGTGAGTTAGTTTTGAGAAAATATTGGGAACCCTCCTAGTTACTAGGTTAAGAGTTGTTTACCACAACCACCCAACGGGTTACCAAGATGAAATCATCACTGACCAACGAAAGGATCAATGCTCAAGGCGGCTTAAATCTCACCGGCCGGATCTATACTATCCTATCACACACCACTCGCCAGACTATTTGCAAAGCGACTTTCAGCCCGCTCTGACAAGATTAGTGATGTGGACATTTTGACCACTCAAATTGGTTTGCTCTGCCAAGGGCGCACACACTATGAGGATGTTGAACTCTACAGGCAGGATGAGGCTGAGGGCTTCAGCTTGAGCATGGGGATAGAGAAAATCCCTTCTGAATCAACTCTACGGCACGGACTCGAAGCATTAGCTGGTGAACAAAGCATGTGCAAAATCGAAGGGGTAAATCTAGCCATTCTTAAAAACCATCAGATCAGCCCACTCTCAATCAATGGTCGGTTCTACATCCCTAACGACATCGACGTCACCCCAATGGACAACGCTGGTAGTAATCGTGAGAATGTGGGTAGAAAGTATAAAGGCTGTGATGGCTTTGCGCCCATCATGAGTAATCTCGGGACTGAGGGCTGGCTGGCTCATCACGAATTTAGACCCGGAATCCAGCACTGCCAAAAAGGCACACCAGAATTCCTCAAACGAAATGCCCAACTCCTAAACAAACTCAACCTCAAACATCCTGTGCTGAAAGTCCCCGAGAAGGCAAAGAAGTCTACACTGGCACCATCGAACACCTAAGGCCAGGAGGCGAGAAAAGCACGCAAGAAAAACTCCCTGTAGTCTACCGAATCACCTGCCGCAGCATTGATAAGCGCGGCCAAGCCCTTCTCATACATGAGATAGAAGTTGAGAGCTACTGGACGAACCTCGGAGAACGCCCTGAGGATGTTATCGCCCTCTATCACGACCATGGCACCAGTGAGCAGTTCCACAGCGAGATCAAAAGTGACCTCAACATAGAACGCCTCCCATCTAACAAATACGAGGTGAATAAGCTATTTTTTGCGCTAGGAGTCATTGCTTACAACCTCCTTCGAGCAGTGGATAACAGGCTAGCTCAACACAAAGACAAATGGCCAAGCCACCTCAAGAAAAAAC
>Ga0233404_10000537_pt1 | contig 10534 bp, 3 predicted proteins | sample Na_oxic_2_MG_FD_179861 | JGI IMG/M metagenome (GOLD analysis project Ga0233404, IMG submission 179861) | Seawater microbial communities from Saanich Inlet, British Columbia, Canada - Na_oxic_2_MG | ecosystem: Environmental > Aquatic > Marine > Inlet | place: Canada: British Columbia | collected...
AAAATAAAACTGATTTATATGTCCATATTCCATATTTGTTGTATCTTGCTATTCTTTTCAAAGAGTAGTATTTACCACTGTGAGAATAACTTGAAATATAACCCAACATTGATAGTTTTCTAAAAACTGTCATTCGGCATTGAGTTTTTAAGATACTTTTTAGTTCATCAATTGTTGTAATTTTCTTATCTTTTAAATAAGTTAGCAATAATTCAGAATCAATCGTTTTATTTTTCATGTGTTACAGTTACGAAAATAAATTAACAATTTGCATAACTGTAACATTGTATTTGTAAATTGTCACCCCATTTATCTTAAACATTAACGTAGTTATAATAATAACATGAAAAATTTTGGACTGATTTATTATTTTTGTTTATGCCGAATTTAGTGTTACAATTGTGGTTCAAAATGCCAATTTATTTTTTTCCCGACGCTAAGGATGCAACTCAGATTATTCGTGTCATGAAAAAGTTGCGCTTGGAAGCAGGAATAGCATGATTAGATAATTTTTGTAATTGCTAATACTTTAATTACTAACCAGCTTTTGGAATTATTATCAATTTATCGAAGCCTCAAAACATATTTCTGGAGAACACTATATAAATATAAATTATAAATTAAATAATACATAACATAATTGCTGAGAAACCTTGTTAAAATGGTGTGAAGTTATTTATCTGAAAAACTATAGATGAGCAGCGCACCTTCACCTTTAATGAATTAGTCACGTATGCTATCCGTACCATTGCCTAGACTACACGTTAGAATCAGAAAATTTTTTACGGTAAATTTTTACTCAAACTCAACACCACAGGAATACTAACTGCCATGAACTTTAAAATCAATACACTCAGAAAAATAAACTTTACCAGTTCCATTATCAGTGTTGCAATAATTGCCATTTCTTTAGGTATTTATTCCATATATCATCAATATGCACATTTTACTGAGGAATCCATTACTTTTGAAACCGGATACATGCAATCTCAAGAAAATATGCTAAGAAATCATGTAAATAAGGCAATTGAACACATTGCGTATCAACAAGCCAGTGCCGAAACTCGTTTAAAGAAAGAGATTAAACAAAGGGTTTATGAAGGTCATGCTATAGCTACTCATCTCTACAATCAGTATAAAAATACTAAAACACTTGCTGAACTTTACCAATTGATAAACAACGTTTTATCTCCAATCAGGTGGAATAACAATAGGGGCTATATATTTACCTTCAATATGGAAGGTTTTATGTATACACATCCCAGCCCTAAACTTGCAAATAAAGACATGATTGAAGTACAAGATTCACAAGGAATATTCATTGTTAAAGAATTGATTAATATTGCTAAAACATCAAATGAAGGTTATCTAAAATATCATTGGGAAAAACCCGGTCATGATAGCAATATGTATCCTAAATATTCCTTTGTTAAATATTTTGAACCCTTAGATTTGTTAATCACTACTGGCGAATATTTAGATAATGTGGAACGTGACATTCAACAAGAAACTTTGGAATGGATTGATCAAATTAGATTTGGCGAAGATGGTTATATTTTTGTGAATAATAGTCATGGTGATGTGTTTGTACATCCTGATAAATCAATAGTTGGAACCAATCAGTCTGATCTAACAGATAAAAACCAAGTTAAAATTGTTAAAGAGTTGATTAAAGTCAGTCGGTTTAAACAAGGAGGCTTTGTCAACTATATATGGCCAAAACCTTCAAATGGTAAATTAACCCCAAAATTATCTTATGCTCGATCTTTTCCGCAATGGGATTGGATTATTTGCGCTGGCGTTTATCTTGACGAAAGAGAACGGGTTTTGCAGCAAAAATCGCAGGAACTCAAAGCAACCATACAGCATCAAATTAGCTTGATGATTATTATAGTTATCAGTATTACCGGTTTTGCCTTTTTCATTTCCTACCTTTTTTCCAAACGTATTACCAATGAATTGGATACATTTACTGATTTTTTATCCAATGCCGCAACCAGTAGTGAATTATTGGATAAAACTAAACTCAACTTGTTAGAATTTATCTCTTTAGCCAATACGACTAATGACATGATTATTAAAAGAAAACAGGCTGAAGAAAAGAATATTAGTTTGTTGCATAAGGATAAACTCAAAGATGAATTTTTGGCTAATACCTCCCATGAACTTCGCACACCGCTTAATGGGATTATTGGTATTGCAGAATCATTGCAAGATGGGGTGGCGGGTGAATTGTCCACCATTGCTAAGACTAATCTCACTATGATTATTACCAGTGGTAAACGGTTGGCTAATTTAGTTAATGATATTTTAGATTTTTCTAGGCTCAAACACAAAGAACTGGAATTACAATTAAAACCAATTAGCTTACGCGAAATAGTTGAAATTTTATTGCTATTAAACAAGCCATTGCTTGGCAATAAACCTATCCAACTTATTAATGCTATTGCTGAGGATTTGCCAGCTATTTGTGCTGATGAAAACCGTTTACAACAAATTCTATATAATCTTATCGGCAACGCTATCAAATTCACTGACAATGGTGAAATAAAATTGATGGCCAAATTGCTCCAAAAAGAATGGGTAGAAATTACCATTGTTGATACTGGTATTGGCATTGCCGAAGATAGACTTACCCAAATTTTTCAATCTTTTGAACAAGCAGATGGTTCAACCGCCAGAAAATATGGAGGAACCGGTTTGGGTTTGGCGGTAACGGAAAAATTAGTTGAATTACATGGCGGTAAAATCTGGGTTAAATCCCAAGTTGGAGTTGGTTCCCAGTTTATGTTTACTTTGCCAATCGCTAAATCGACAGCAATACCACTTCAATCTCATGCTCAACTAAGCAAGATATTAGAAGAACCGGTTGACATCGTTACACCAATTCAAAAGGAAGGCTTATTTACCATTTTAATTGTTGACGATGAACCAGTTAATCTTCAAGTCTTAATCAATCATTTATCTTTGCATCATTATAATATTATACAAGCCAACTGTGGGCAAGAAGCTTGCGCATTACTTGAAGATGGGCTTAAACCAGCCCTCATTTTATTGGATGTAATGATGCCACGTATGACCGGTTATGAGGTTGCCCAAAAAATTCGTAAGCATTTTTCAGCCAATGAATTGCCCATTTTAATGTTGACTGCTAAGAATCGGCTCTCTGATTTAATAACTGGTTTAGAAGCTGGAGCCAATGATTATTTAACTAAGCCCATTTCTAAGAATGAATTATTAGCAAGAGTGAAAACTCATTTGAAATTATACGATTTAAACACAACGTACAGTCGTTTTGTGCCACATGAGTTTCTTAAATTTCTTGATAAGGATAGTATTGTTGATATTAGATTGGGCGATCATCTTGAAAAGGAAATGACTATTTTATTTTCTGATATTCGTGGTTTTACCTCTTTGTCCGAACAAATGACTCCACAACAAAACTTTGATTTTATCAATGCTTATTTGAGTAAAATGGCACCTGTTATTGAACAATATCATGGTTTTATAGATAAATACATTGGTGATGCGATTATGGCTCTGTTTCCAAATGAAGCAGATGAAGCGGTACAAGCCGCTATTAATATGTTACGGGTTTTGAATGATTATAACTTAACTCGTGGTCACCACGAACAGCTTAAAATTGGTATTGGTATTCATACCGGTTATTTGATGTTAGGTACAATTGGGGTTGAAAATCGTATGGATAGTACGGTGATTTCTGATGCAGTCAACTTAGCTTCTCGGATTGAGAGCATAACCAAAACTTATGGTGTTACATTGTTGATTTCGGAAGATACTTATTTTAAGTTAAGTGATGTATCTCAATATGCTATTCGCACCATTGATCGTGTGAAAGTAAAAGGTAAATCAGAACCGGTGGTAATTTATGAAGTATTTGACGCTGATGCACCTCGTTTGCTTGAACTAAAAATGCAAACTCTTGATGATTTTGAGACTGGATTAGCTCATTACCGCCAGAAGGCATTTACCGAAGCGATAGCGTGTTTTAGGCAAGTATTACGTGCTCATTCCACTGATAAGGCTGCTCAGATTTATCTTAATCGTTGTCAGTATCGACAAAAAATCGGGGTGTCTAATGATTGGGATGGAGTTGAGGTGTTGGATGGTAAATAATGTTATATTTGAATATCAAGTTTTTTCTTGCTGTAAAAAAAACTGTGACTCAATGTTCAAGTTAGTCAGTAAAAATATTCTCTTTATAACGGATTTGGGGGATGACAGTTCTAATAGTTACAACAAATAAGGGATTTTAACGGTAGAGAAATAGGGGATAGAGCACGTTTTATTTTTTCCTCCAACATAATAGAAAAGCTATTCGTTTGGAAGCAAAAAAATTAGCAAAAATGCTTTAAAAATAAATGTGGTCTGTCCCCTATTTCCTACTCGCTTAACGAGAAAATTATTCTTTCCTCACTGGAGATTAAAATAATTGGGGTCAGAGTAACATTAAATTCTTGATGAATTTATATCACAATTAATTCTACTCTGACCCCAATTATTTAGGTCTACCAGACAAAACAACATTGACAATGTACTAGCGGAACGTATAAAATAAAAAATATATAATAAATATAAAAAGTTATGTTGTCAGCAGTTTACCATTTAAAGATTACTATTTTTGTATTAATTTATCAAAACCATCAAAAGGAAAAATATGCCTAAAAAACCACTCGTCCTAATTGTTGACGATACCACAAAAAATATTCAAGTATTAGGTTCTATACTGTTAGAACATGAATATGATATACACGTTGCTCAAAATGGTCAGCAAGCACTCAATGCAGTAAATGTTATCAATCCAGATTTAATTCTCTTGGATGTTATTATGCAGGAACTAGACGGCTTTGAAACTTGTCGTCGTCTAAAAGCCAATGCTAAAACGCAACATATTCCAGTGATTTTCCTCACTGCCAAAACAGCAGAAGAAGATATGCTGAAAGGCTTTGAATTGGGAGGGGTTGATTACGTGACCAAGCCTTTTAGTTCTGTTGTCCTGTTGGCAAGAGTCAATACTCATCTTAACCTAAAATTTGCCTACGAAGCTTTAGAAAAATCTGTGCTGTTACGGGAAAATGTGGATCATATTATCCGTCACGATCTTAAATCTCCTCTTAGTGGGATTATATCTGTTTCTAGTCTTCTTGATGAAATGCCTGATTTAGAACTAGAGCGTCGCCAAAAATTCATTAAGAATATCAAAAATTCTAGCTATCGGATGTTGGAAATGATTAACAATTCTCTTGACATATATAAAATGGAAACTGGAACTTATGTATGCAATCCAGAGTTTGTGGATATTTTATCTGTAATCAAAAAAGTCGTAGCTGAAATTGAATATATTACTCAAATCAATAATTTATCCGTAGATATTCTACATCATGGTAAATCTACATCTAAGCAAGATTTGTTCACCGTTCGGGGAGAGCAATTGTTATGTTATTCCATGCTTGCTAACTTGCTTAAAAATGCCGCAGAAGCTTCACCAAACGGAGAGCATATTAGCGTTTCTATCGATAAAAACGATTCCTATTGCATTTTAAGCATTCACAACAAAGGTGCTATTCCTGAATCAATTCGTGCCAATTTCTTTGATAAGTATACAACGGCGAATAAACATGATGGTACTGGCTTGGGAACGTACTCGGCTAAATTAATGGCAGAAACCCAAGGTGGCACTATCAATTTTGAAACATCTGAAGAAATGGGGACTACCATCACAGTTAGTTTACCAAATTTTGTAGGCAATCAGAAGCAGGGTGAACACATATAGAACATGAGCGAAAAAGTCAGATTTATAGCATTAACTTTAATTATGACCACAGTGGCTATGATTATTGGCAGCGTTGCGATTGGCATCTTATACAATACCGCCTTTGAACAAAAACGGGTTGATTTGGTTGAAACCGCAAAAAGCCAAGCACGTTTGATAGAATCGATAGCACGATTTGATGCGGAACATGTACGTCAAATGCACAAACACACACTCGAAGCATCTGGATATGCTGCTGGTAGTGCCGCTGCAACTCTCTCTCAAATTATTGATGCACACAAAAATTATGAGGGTTGGGGCAAAACTGGTGAATTTACCTTAGCACGGCGTGAAGGTGAGCAAATTGTTTTTATATTGAGACATCGTCAATATAAGACTGATAAACCGGCGGCAATCTATTTTAACTCCAATTTAGCTGAACCAATGCAACTGGCACTTGCTGGCCAATCTGGAACAACAATTGGACTTGATTATCAAGGTACAAAAGTATTAGCTGCTCATGAACCAGTGGCAATTTTGAACTTGGGTATTGTTGCCAAAACTAGTTTGGCTGAAATCCGCGCCCCTTTTATTCAAGCATTTTTGATTGTTTTGTTTATTTCTTTTATTACTATCGCCGCTGGTACCATGCTATTTTTTGCGATCAGTAATCCCATAATTAGAAAAATTGAAGCCAATGAAAAACGCTTTTGTTCAATCACTCAATTAGCTAATGATGCCATCATTGCAGCCGACGAAAATGGCATAATTACCTTTTGGAATAATGGTGCACAAAAAAGTTTTGGTTATAAAACCGAAGAAGTGCTAGGTAAGCCAATCTCAATTTTGATGCCTAACAGATATAAAGCCGTTCACGAAAAACATTTTTTGCGGGTAAAAGCAACTGGCCAAACTCGCTTAAATGGTGAAACTATTGAAGTATCCGGTTTAAGAAAAAATGGAAAAGAATTTCCGTTGGATATATCCGTTACAACTTGGGTATCAAAGGATAAAAGACTTTTTTCTGCGGTTATTCGTGACATTAGCGAACGCAAACAGACCGAACAAGAACTGCAAAAACATCGAAATAATTTAGAAGAGTTGGTAAAAGAACGTACCATACAACTACAAAAGGCCAATCATGCGTTGAATGTATTGACTAAATGTCGCTCGGTTATCTTTCATGCCAATGATGAGGTGACTATGCTTCATGAAGTATGTCAAGTTTTGGTGCGTGATATAGGCTATCCTTTAGTGTGGATTGGTTTTGCAAAACATGATACCAATAAAACAGTGCATCCGGTAGCTCAAACTGGATACGAACAAGGTTATTTGGAAACCCTTACTATCAGTTGGGGTGATAATAAATTTGGGCAAGGGCCAACTGGCACTGCTATTCGGACTGGGGAAGTGCGTTTTGCCAGAAATATTTTAGCTGAACCGACTTATAATCCTTGGCGTTCACAAGCCTTACAATATGGATATGCTTCTTCGATGGCAATGCCTTTGAGGTTACAAGGACAGCCAATTGGGGTAATTAATGTTTATTCTAAACAAGCTGATGGTTTTGATACAGATACGATACAATTGTTTAAAGAGTTAGCGGCTGATATTGAATACGCTATCACAGTACAAAGAAATCACGTCAAGCGTCGGCAGGCTGAGGAATCACTACAACGGTTTCGAGTAGCTCTTGATAACTCTGCTGATGCTATTTTCATTATTGATCGGCAAATGATGAAATTTGTTGATATGAATAAGATGGCTTGTGATAGCACTGGTTATTCGCGGGAAGAATTGCTAACTATGGGACCACAAGACATAAAACCTTATTGTACCAAACTTCAATTAGTGGCTAGATTTGACGATGTGATTCGTAGTAATCACCAAGGTGTAATTAAAACAATGCACCATCGCAAAGATGGTTCAGAATTTCCGGTTGAAATTTTGGTCCAATCACTTAAACTTGATACCGGTTGTTTAATGGTTGCTTCAGTCCGTGATATTACCGAACGTCAACAAGCAGAAGATGCTTTAAAACAAGCCAAAGAAAAAGCCGATGCGGCCAACCATGCTAAGAGTGAATTTCTCGCTAACATGAGTCACGAAATTCGTACTCCTATGAACGCTATTTTGGGTTTTACTGAAATTTTGTCTAGCAAAGTGGAGGAACCACAACATCAAGAATACCTTGCTGCCATTAATGATAGTGGTAAAACTTTGCTTAGTCTACTCAATGATATACTAGACTTAGCCAAAGTTGAAGCTGGTAAATTGGAACTAGAATATACGGCAGTAGAGCCAGCTAAAGTATTTCATGATATAGGTCAATTATTTACCAGTAAAATCACGGAAAAACAGCTAGAATTTAAAATAGATATTGCTCCAAATATGCCAAGAGCATTATTTCTGGATGAAACTCGGTTACGCCAAATATTATTGAATTTATTGAGTAATGCAGTTAAGTTTACCGATAGCGGCTTTATTAAATTATCAAGTTCTTGGATTGAAACAACAGCACAAGGCGAATTTATCTTCACAGTAGAAGACAGTGGTAAAGGAATTAATAGCAAACATCAAGAAACAGTTTTTACGGCATTTACCCAACAAAATGGACAAGAACAGGCTAAATATGGAGGCACTGGGCTTGGTTTAACTATTACACGCCGTTTGGTTGAGATGATGGATGGAACAATTAGCTTTAATAGTGTTGTAAATCAAGGAAGTACTTTTAAGGTACATTTTCCCCAAGTTGAAATTACAATACCAATTGCTAGTGAATCAGTTACCAATCTTGTCCTAGAAAGTTTTCAGTTTAAACCAGCTAAGATATTGATTGTCGAGGACATAAAACTAAATCGTGATCTGATTACAGCTTATCTTACCCCTTATAAGGCCCTTGAATTACTTGAAACTGATAATGGTAAAGATGCAATTATTTTAGCGGAGCAACACTATCCAAATTTGATTTTAATGGATAAAAAAATGCCGATAATGAATGGTTATGAGGCAGCTAAACGCATGAAATTACATCCAAGCCTCGCACATATCCCGATTATTTTTATTACCGCTTCTTTAATGAAAAAAGAGAAAGATTCGCTTGAAATGATTTGTGATGGATTTTTGGGTAAACCAATAAACCGTCATGATTTAATTATTGAAATCAGTCGATTTTTAGCCCATTCTAAAGTTGAGTGTGCTAAAATTATCGAACCAGATGAAACCGAAGTTATAGCCTTTACTCCCGAAATGCTTCCCAAATTGTCTGAATTATTAGACATTCTTCAAAATGAAATATATGCACAATGGCAAGATATTAGTAAAACTCCCTCATTAGGTATTAGTACGTTGATTGTATTTGGTAAACGAGTGCAAACTTTAGGCAATGAATATGGCTATTCACCATTGCAGGATTGGGGGAATTTATTACAAAACCAAGCTAAACTAATTGACATGAATGCTTTACCAATTACTTTGCAAAAGTATCCAAATTTGGTGGATAGTTTGATAGAATTACTCAATCATAAAAAATGATTCTAACGAATTCTGTTGATAATAAACTTGATTCTAACGTTTTCTGTTGATGACAAATCAAATGTAGGGTGGGCAAAGTCTTTGCCCACCATTATTTAACTTAGGAATGAAAATTCAATAATACCCGAAACTAAACCTGACAGGTTTTAAAAACCTGTCAGGTTTGGCTTCAAAGTTTCTCAAGTTATTAAAGTCTCATTCGGACAATATTGAGTTATATGCCAAACCCACTTGTAAATCACCTACGGATTGCAAATTATTAAAAAATGCTAGATTACAACCCCTTATTTCATCCTTTTGAATTACCAGTTCAAAAACTAATTGTTTATTGTGTGACAGAACAACATTTATTCTTAGAGCCTCACGAGGGTAGTACGCCAGGGACGACTTTATCCGGTGTATTTGGTACAGCACTTTGGTTAAGCGTCTGCCATAATCGTTCCAATGGTGCTTGTCATACACAAAATCCCCAATGTCAAGAACCTTCAAAATGTATATTACCTTGGTTATATAAACCCTATTCTAAAGTACAGCACCGAAATTTTGCCCGCCCGGTTTTGTTACGTTCTACGGAATTAGAGGGTATTGAACCGGTTAATGTATTTAGTTTAGAAGTCACTTTATGGGGGCGACATGCTATTGCTTTCCAAGATGCGGTGATAGAGACTTTGAAAAAAATGGGCGAATTAGGCTTAACCAGTAAAGGAACATCAATACCTTTTACAATAACCGATATTCAAACGATGCCTTGTTTAACTTTAGCAGAGCGAATTGAGAGTTTACCTCAAACCCCCTCGGTTTTATTGGAATTTCAAACGCCTTTTTTGCATGTTGAAACCAAAAGCCAAAATAGACACCAATTTCATACGGCGGAACAGTTACCTATTGTCAACATATTAGGGAATGTCGCGTATAATTTGGCAGCTTGGGATATGGAAGATCGTGATTTAGGCGAAAAATTGGAAAGCAAAGTGCGACATAATTTAGCACGGGATACTAGAGATATGGCATGGGAAATCGCGGAAAGGCTTTTTATCCGACGCACTCATTTATCGCCGGTAAAAATAGGAAAGCGTTACTCGCGTAGTAATCGACAAACAATGTTATTACAAGGATTTGTCGGTTTAGTAGAATTATCCGGTGATTTAGAAAATGCTTTACCTTGGTTATTGGTACTTGCATTAGGGGGAGGAGGACAAAAACGATCAATGGGATTTGGTTCGGTTA
>Ga0233404_10000539_pt1 | contig 10523 bp, 5 predicted proteins | sample Na_oxic_2_MG_FD_179861 | JGI IMG/M metagenome (GOLD analysis project Ga0233404, IMG submission 179861) | Seawater microbial communities from Saanich Inlet, British Columbia, Canada - Na_oxic_2_MG | ecosystem: Environmental > Aquatic > Marine > Inlet | place: Canada: British Columbia | collected...
CAATTGAATGTGGAGTTCTGGTTGTACTAAGCTGCCAGCTTGATGGTTTTTAACCCCGTAACTTTGCAGATCAATTTGCCAAAGCGGCGCAGAATCAGGCGAAAGCGCGAAACGAGTGATACCACCATTATTCTCAATGGTTTGCCGAAAACTCACTTTTCCTTTCGCAACCGTCTTTGAATCTGAAAGTTGCAATTCAACTGTTTCCTGTCCATGACCGATACCAACCGGACAGCTTATGGAAATATTAGGCTTAAATGTCCATTGCCCTTCTTGACAATCGACTAGGGTTTGGATCGCTTCAGATATTCGCTCTGGTTCAATCACCGTTGCCATTTGATTGACATAACAATCATCATCGTTGCCCTCTTTTCTGGTGTACATAAAACACTTCATGTCTCGTTCTATGTCAAATTCTGCCCAAAAGAGGTACTGGCTCATCAAGCGATCCAGTTCGCTTTTATCTCTATCTTTGCGGAGTTTCTCACCCGTTAATTCATGAAACTGAATAAAAACATCACGTATTGGAAATTGGGCATAATATTGTTCGGCAGCCGCGTTACCAATTTGAGCCGCATTGTCCACTCGGTAGCAATTGATCGTCTCCCCTCCGGGAATGCGTTTACGAATGGCTGCTTTACCCGTTCTGCTGGCTTCCCGCATTTGTTGACCGGCTCCAAACAAAGTATCTGTGGAACTACCCACCGCATATATTAAGGTAAAGGGCATATAATTGCGTAAGTTATCTACGTCAAAATCCAAAAAATTCACGCCATTTTTGAGTAACTCAGGCATTTTCGGATCGTGTGGCGGTACCCGCGTGGTTTTAAAATAACGCGGTAAGGAGGCACCTCGTACCACCGCCAACTTGGCATCATCAGGGGTAAATTCCAAATTATAACCATCATGTTTAAAGGGAGCTTCGAGGTAATAGCTTTTTCCCTCTTTTTCAAACGTAAAGGGTTGACTTAATATCTGACGAGGCATTTCTTCTCGCACCAAGCGTAAATGCGAGCCACTGCCAGCTAATACTAAGCGATCAATGAGATATTTCGTCGTATAGCCGTCGTCTTTATTGCCATCAATACACAAATTTCGTGCTTTTTCAAAAGTCAGGGCGATGTCTTTCTTGACAAGGCGTTCCATTTCCTGCGCGGTGACTGAAACATTACCCAGTTCCATTTCACTAATCCCCAGATTTAAGTGAGCAATCGCGGGCAATAACTTTTGCGGAGATGCACTCACTGTGCTTGGTAAAGGGGTATCCTCATAACCTTCTTTCGGAGTACTGAACACTTTTTTAATGCGTTCCGCTTCTTGCCATAAACCGAAAAAGATGGACTGTAATGCCGGCTTGGATTCAAAACGTGTCGTGACGAGGGCATCTATCAAGTCTGGCAAATCTCTGGTTTTAGCTGGGGTTCCGTCTGCCGATTCGCTGATAGCCACATTTTTAGCATACTTTTTGTCACCTTCTTCCGCAAACCATTCAGTAAAAATATCAGCTTGAGATTGGGATAATTCAAAAGCATCTAAGGCTTCTTGGACCGTTGGCGGATACTCATTTTTTCTGCCATCCGTTTTTAATTTATCGGAGAGTAATTGGGCAGCGGTGCTGGCTAATTTGGATTTGAGAATACGAAAAACAGCCAAAGTGACATTATCACCCCCAAAATCTTCTCGTCCCGTTAAGCCTAATATTTTAGGGCGAATAATAAAATAACGCCCAGTATTTTTTTGTTGGTCCGACGGCAGCAACCCTTCGATTTCTTCCAAACCAATTTCGAGCAAGGCAATGTCAGTCGTGCCACCCCCCAAGTCATATAACAAAATGTTTTGGTAGTAAAAATCGACTTGACGTGATTGTTCTGTGATGGGATGCACACTTTGCTGTTGTCGGATTCGGCTACGGGCTAAGAAACCATCTATGCCCGCAAATAAATCTTTAAACAGTTCGCGCCACACATAATACAACGCTCCAGCGGTGGCTTCATCAAAACTCATATCAATATGTGCCACCCCTAAACTTTGCATGATTTTTCGGTAACCTTCCCGCCGATATTGGGGTAAATTGGCAGGATAAGTTACCACCACATTGTTTAGACAGTTACGTCGATCATTGATGTCTCGTTCTGTCCGGATGAAAAGTTCTTTAACCGCAGCAGTACACAATGGATCATAGGTGTCAACAAAAACCTGGTTTTCTCCATCAATGAAATAACTGGTTTCTTTCAGACCTAATCCGCGTTTGGCACCACTGAGATAAAGGTTATGCTTTTCTTTACCATCTGGTAAATCAGGTAATTCACTGAGATCGTTCGCCTGAGCCGATAGGTTATTTTTGACTGCTACACCCATATCAATCTCTGAATGTAAGCCATCCACTTTGGGATGCTTAACTTCTGTGCTGTCACCTAATGCGTTCAGATTCCGCATCATAATATCGGAAGGAATGGCACCATTACGCTGACCGGGATCGAGTTCAGGTAAACCGAGTTTAGCGTCTTCTTTAAGATCAATATCAATAATCCGGTTTAACGCCTTAAAATACTGTTGAGCGACAAAATTTAAAACCGTTAACGGCGTATGGTTTGTTTTCAACGTATTGTAACCAATCACCCCCCAGGAAACCAATAACTTCGCTTGCCATTCACCGATTTGTTTTTTATCAACATCACGGTGCTGTAGCCGTACAAAATGTTGCTTAATATCGGTGACAGACTGTACTTGATTCCCTTGCGGATCAATAGTCCACATCATTCTGGCAAAATGGACTAACTGTTTTGCGGCATCTTGATAACGAGGTTCCCTCAAACCCTGCCTATCAACTTCATCCATCAATTCCTGAATCACAGTATTGAGTTTATCTAATTGCGAGTTTGAAAAATTGCGATCCAGGAACTTAGGTATTCCTGCATTGGGATCATAATAGGCTACCGCAGAATTGGTGGTCCCAAAATCAAGGGCAATATGACCAGGAAAAGCCGGACGTTGCAATAAAACAGGGACTTCACAGGTGAGAGATTCTTGGTCAATCGAGGCTGTCAAAGTGATTCTGAGTTTTGCCGGACTGTCTTGATCGATATTTCCTTTCGGATTTTCAATAGGTAAGAGCATTAAAGTGTCGCTGTCTTTTTTAGTCAGTTTCACTTTATTAACCTTAAATTGCCGGAGCAAACGTTCACCTAAATCTGGATTCAATTCTGTCTCAACAAATTCCACTTTTGGTGTTGTATTAAGCGTGGGTTGCGAATCAGCATGGTTAATCAAAGTATTCTGATTGGCACCCGTTATCCAGAGTCTCAACGTGCTAGACTCAGCAACGTTGAGATAAAAGGGTTGGGTATCTCTGTATTCTAACATAATTAGTTTGTCTCTGTTTCCATTCTCACTCGGAGGTTGTGGTGGATTGTTAATGATGGGGGCGATTTCATCTTCACCCGTTTGGGCTACCTTAAAAGGATACCAAGTTAAGTTTAAAACGATTTCAATTGGAGAAAGTTGTTTATTGGTTACAATTTTAATCGTTATCGTGAAGCCATGAGCTTGCTTATAAAAAAAAGGATGATCCTCTAATTCTGCCAATGAAATAAAAAAAGAATAGGGTTGAACCGGTTTGACTTGGATTAACTTTGTTCGTTTGAACGAAAACCAACCATCACTCGCCTGTTGTTTAAAGTGCTTACTTATTTCGTTTTCTAAAGTTGATTTTAATAACCGGCAGTGAACCTGAGTCGTAATCTTTGGACTACGCACCAGACTACGCACCTCTACATTGCTAATTTCAAAATTTTCTTTAGAAATTAATACCGGCGCATCACTATCATTGTTAATCGAAAAGCGTAATGTGTAATCTGCATCTGCCGAAATATTTAAGGAAATAGCCATGACTTTCTCATATTTTAAAGGTTTTTATAATCCCCTAAGTTAGCGCGTATAGGGACACACGACGCTTTTTTAACTATAGATGTTCAGATAAATACGCGTGTTAAACCTGTCAGGTCTCGAATACCTGACAGGTTTTTGGAAGTTATTTACCTGAACATCTATACGTGACGTTATCCCAAGGAATTCTGTATTGGGTAATTCTAATAACTCTGCTGCATAATCTCTAACCATTTCATCTTCATCATCTTTTAACCGTTTCGCGGTTTCCATCGCTAAATTTCAGATCGATTCGCTGTAATACCTTAGATATAACGACAGGTTAAATTTGAGTAATCTTTTCGATCCGATCATTTTGCCAGCGACGGATTGCAGCAGGAATGGCTCCCCTTTTTGAAAAGGCTTGTGCAATCATATCGTTTGGTGGATAATCGTCATTTAGCCAATCAATGACTTGATTAACCCACTGAGGTTTATCGTTTATGGCTGACACTATCAGTTTATCAAATGGAAAAGTTTTGACGATGACTTCAGTCAATCCTAAATTCTTTAAACCGGCTCTCAATTGCCCAATAACTACAGTGCGTTTTTGCCTTAATAAAGGATGAATGACGAAAAAATTCTCGATCTGATCTAAATTTTTCATCCCCCCTTTTTTCACAAAAACCCAATTTCCTTCATTTGAAAGCCCCAAATATCCATCATATTCTTCAATCTTGACAATGGGTAACCACCGAATGGAAATGTTATCCTTTTCAAAAGATTCCCATGATACGGCTTGATTCTTTAAAATGGCTTTTAGACTGTTTTTATTAATCATAACTCTCTTTTAGAAATAACTATTGTCCTACACAATGAACAAGCTCAATTCCCTTAGACTTCATAAATTCAATCAACTGATTTCTGATGGCTTCATTCCAATTTTGCCAATAATGCCCACTGTGCTCTTTTGTTAAGAATTCACCTTTTGCTCCCCGGGAAAACATACCAGCGACTATCGTTTCATCTATAGGACCATAACCGAGTATTTCGGCCAACGCAGGATGCCCTGATATCTGTTTGGCATATTTAGGTTGACCAACTAAAAAAGTATTGGTTTTAGGATCAAAGACGAAGTCTATTGTATTTTGTACTTTTCTACTTGGAAAATAATTTTTGAAAGCCTTAGTGGATTTGCTCCGATGACTAATTTCTATGACACCCGCAACTGGACCAGAACCCTTTAAGGAAGTACTATTATGCACTAATACTTTCCCCCTTATCAATTGTTCAATAATTTTATTTGTACAGGACAAAAATTTGTAACCGATTTAGGTACATTCCCATTTTCCTGGTTGAGTACAACGGATTTTAGAAACAAACGGATAACTCAAGAACAGCATTGCTCCGCTCAAAACGGAAGTCAGTTCATCATAACAGATAAAAAACCTGTCAGGGATAAAATCTGTTATATTCTTAAATCCGTTGTACTCAACCCGAAAAATAATAGACTTAATAAAAACAATCCTTTATAAAATAGAAAATTTTTTCTAGTTCCCACGTCTGTGCGTTGGGAACCAGAAAATTAACGTTTAAAGTAAGTTATCCCATGCTTTTAAAATTAAAGCCGCTTTTTCTTCAGCTTTGCGTCTTTTTTCCCTACGGTTCATTTCATCAACTTCTTTTTGTTCGGCACCTTCTTCTGATAGGGGTATGTCTGCCAAACGATCAAAAATGCCGTTAGGGATTGAACATTCCGCTTTAAATTTATCCAGAGAATTGTTGCGATCATGAAAACGATTATTGAGCTGACGTTGAAATTCAGCGGCAAAGGTGGCTGTGTAAAATGCAAACTCGTGAGCGACACGACGCTGTAAAGTCAGAATCACTTGTCGTTGTATCTTCATCATTTCAACGGCTGACCAGTTGAAGTCTTGATTTTCATTAAAAGGCACTTTTTGGCTGCCCATTTGCTGTGGTTTCGACGTATCCAACTGAGCGCGTAATTCAGGCGCGAGCGAAGTTAAACTAAACCAGTTTCTTAGACTCGCTTTTTCTGCGTCGTCAAGTTTATCGCTACGTAAATAGTCTTGTTCTAGGGTATCACGCAAACTTTTGAAAGATTCACGTACTTCTTGACCCCCTATCTCAATTTTCGGTTCTTCATGGTCTAACCTTTCCAAAGTATCTGTCAAAGTTTGTTGAATCGCCTGAGTACTCCACGTATCTAAAGTCGCTTCCAATTTGTGATACTGTTCCACCAAATCAGTTAAGGGTGTTGGTTGATTATCACTTGTTGTTATCCAACGTCGTGCCCATTCTTGCCAAAACTCATCTTCTAATACAGTACGCAGTACTTGCGCCTCACATAATTTAAGCGGATCGACATACTCCTTATCCGTTTGATCGCGTGATTCAGTGACTTGATGGCCCCGGTGCATGAAACTAATTTGACCCGACCCCGCCCAGTGGCTAGTTAGAGCATGCATTTTATCCCAAAGCGCGATGACACGATCACGCGCTTCTTTATTATCAATGGCATCTTCTGAGTCATCGCCTAAATCCTCTAAATTAACTTCTTCCCGAAGTCTGGTGATTAATTCGCTGTCCAATTGCAGTAAGCTTTTTTGCAGTGGGGGTCGCGCATCTTCTAAAATCAAATTTAGACCGTTTTCTTTGAGCTTATCAATTAACTCCTCACGCAAAAAATTAATTCCGCCATCTTCTTGATAAGCCTTTAGGGCATCTTTTAGCCGGTTGCATTTTTCAATTTCAGTGGCATATTTTTGCCGATCCTGAGCCTTCAAATAACGGCGGCTGGTTTCTAAATCTTGTAGCAATTGTCCATAAGATGTGCTTTGATCTCGATAAGTACCTAAATATTCCTCTTCTTTATCGGTTAATAACGATTCATCAATAGACACCACAGGGGACAACAGAAAATAACCCCATTGATTTTGATGAGTGAACAAGGGACCCAAAATACCCCGATCAAAAACATCAAAGCCTTCCTTTAAACCATCAACATCATCAAGCTTTTGTTTAGAAAAAAAGTCTTGCACCCGTTGCCAAGCCCTTTGCTGGGCTTCGGGGTGATTGATTTCTTCTGCTTCATCCACTTCAGCCGGGAGTGGATTATAACTATCAAAGAAATTAATGACAGGAATCACTCTATTTGTCAAATTTCTGAGATAGGGCCTCGCTTCATTGATAATCTCAATCAGAGGTTGAGTTTCCTTATGGCTTGGTCTATTAGCCAAAAAAAACAGCATATTCACATGGGCTTCCGGCAGTTTTTTGAGACATAAATAAACATCTCGTCGGTTATCACTCCCGGTGCCTGGAAAATCTACAAATGTGATTCGTTCCGCCCCTTCCCAATCTTTAATCTCCATTTCTTGGGTCAAGACGATGCGTTTATATAAAGGGAGTAAAGCCCTTAAAGCCTCATTGCTGATATGACCTTGTTGACAGTTTTGTGTCAATTCTTCTAAGACAGTAGGCAGCGTCGTCGTGAGTTTCTGAACTTTTTGTTCAAGCACCGCCGGATTCATGTCATCTAATGCCCACTGCATATCTAACATGGTGACGGAAATCAAGCGTTCTTGTGCTTTTTTATCCTGATGGTCATAAGGGAGTTTTAATACTAAAGCATTGCTATTGCCAATTTGGGGATAATTCTGCAAATAGTGACGAATTGTCAACAAAATAAAATACAAATGGGCTAAATGACTCAGCCCTCGAAAAGGAAAACGCATTTGACCTTGCTTATGTTCAGCCCATTTATTTTCCAATAGTTTGTTTACATCTGTACAGAGAATATGAATTTGTTCTCGTACAAAACCGGGTTGTTCCGGCAGTTTTTTGAGATCAGGCAAATAATTGTTTTGTAAATAGGTATAATAATCACGCAACATATCTTCTAATTCCAAAAGGGAAAAGAGGTGACACTGCATGATTTGTGTGTCATTTGAACTTTGCGGCGGAACAATTTGGACCTCGACAACGTTACCACTGGTTGGTTGTGCAGAGCGTGGCAAGAGATTGGGTTTATTCAGCAAAGCACAGAGTGTAACCGTTTTGCCGGAAGCAAAAGGACCAATCAGAGACACTTTGAGAGGAGATTGGCTTTTTTCAATCGTTTCATCCAGTTGCCTTGTGGTTTTGGCAACTAATTGCTTTAGAGATTCCGGCGGCAAACCATACACATCATCAAATAACTCAATTCCCTGCACATCCAAATGTGAAAGAATATCCGTTTTAATGGTTTCCGCCATTTTTGTCAGTTGAGTCGGTTTTTTGAGCTTCCTTCTCAACTTAGTGTCAAGTGTTTCAGGCATAGAAAAAAATCCTTGTGGTTTGGAGATAAATAGTAAGGTAATTAACATTTTTTGATTCTATCAGATATTCTACATTTTAGCAACCTCATATTTTTGACTGTAAAATTTACTTATGTAAAGGTAATTCGTTATTTGCCTGATGGGGGGACCTTTACGCAAAAGGCGAGTCGAAAAAACGCAATAAATAACTAACCACTTGAACAATCACTTCATTGAAATCTTCATAAAATCATCAACGTTTCCATAAAAAAAAGCCCCAAGTCAAACGACTTGGGGCTTTTGGTTGATTGAGGGAAGATATTCTAAAAAATGTCAGCAGTTTGCTTTACCATCTCTTGAATACCGATAGTAATGAAGATTCCGCAGGCAATATTTTTTCGATTAGTTTTTTCATACCTAAACGCTCGTTCTTGTCTGAATCACCTGGCCAAGAAAAAGCACTCGCAAAAACAATGTTAAATTGATTGCTTTCATAGTTAAAATAATCAATGAAATCCTCAAACAGTTCTTCTACCTGTTTCATACTATTTTTTAACTTTTCGTTATCCATTTCACAAACATCAGGTATTTCATCAAATCCCCATTGCTGGACTTTTTTTGAAATCGCATCTGCTAATAGCATTTCCTTATCAAGAAAATTAAATAGGTCAGATTTTGCGAATACTAAAACAACCGGTTTATTTTTTAAGTTCCTTTTACTCTCATAATGATATTGAGCTACATTTTGCCATGCTATTCGTATAGCAGATTCAAAATCAATCTTATTCTTTTTCGCAATGGTCTCATTTTGCAACAAACCAGCAATATCAAATAAGATCATAAATGCATCAGCTTCCATCATCCATTTAAAATAGGGAGTTTTATGAAACTTATTATTAAAATGCTTCGCAAATTCTTCACTATCCTCTCCAGGAAAATCGCCTATCTCAATTTTATAACGTTGTTTAAACCATTTTCCTCTTTCCATATCAAAGCGATAAGCAAACAAATCTTGGTCAGTTGTTGGACCAAGTTGTTCTCTCATCTCAAGTTTTGCATGATCATCATTGATTTTGTCTATAGTTGATGTACCACGAGGCACTATTGAAACATTATCTCTCCTTTCTCTATTAAGAAGCTGACGAAACAAAACTGTAATCAAGGTTGTTTTACCTGTACGAGGAAAACCTATCACGGCTATTCGATATGAAGGAGGAGATAATTGACGACTTCTATAAAACAGAAAAAATTGCAAAAAAACAATCAATGGTGGGAGTAATAGCAATATTATATCTATCATATTAGTGCCCTCAATTTAAAAGAGAAATGCCAGTCAATGCATACCCATGTTTGTTTTCGCGATGCTTAGTTTCCGAGAATAAAATGGCTCTGTTAGTGCCATAATAAGCCACTATCGGTAGTTCACGGCATTCACCTGAGTCAATTTTATTAAGAAAATCGTAGAGCTTTTTATACTTTGTTGCTTTTGGAATTTTTGATTAACAGTTATATTTATAGATGTTTATCCTGACACATCACAAAATGCTGGGCAAAGGACGTTTGCCCACCTTATTACCCGGCTAACAAAAGATATTATAATCGAGTGTGACCTCCGTTTGATGTAAAACTAAAATTAATTTAATTGATTAAAATCAACCAGTTAAGTGTTTCTGGCTTCTCAGAAGACTGGTGAGTTATCATTTTTTATTTTCTCAAGACTAGCCACTTGTGGACAGATAGATACAATAAGGCTTATAAAACAATTACATCAAATCGAGGTCACACCCTTATAATCAGCGTTTTTCAGTTTTTTAGGGCAAAATCTTTTCAATTAGCTCGTTAATTCCTAACTTTTGGTCATTGGAATACGAAAAACAACTGACAAAAAGGCAATCAAATTGGCTACTTTCTTTATTAAGATAACTAATTAAATCAGAGAATAATTGCTCTTTGTCACTAATGCCTTCTTTAAGTTTTTCGGGATCAATTTCTTTTGGTTCGGGTATTTCTTCATAACCAAGTTGGCTGATTTTTTTGAGGATAGCATCCTCTTGAACAGCATGGGGAGTAATTCCAAATAAATCACTCTTAGTAAATACCAATAAAACCGGCTTTTGGCTGAGATTTTTATTGCCGTCAAGATGATAATCAATAAGTAATTGCCATGCGGCGCGTGTAGCTTTAGTAATTTTTGCAGAGTATTGTTTTTCTAATTGTTTATCAAGCGTTGGTGCAATATCGACAGTAAAAATAAAAGCATCAGCTTCCATTACCCATTCAAAGTAAGGTGTTTCATGGAACCAATCGCCAACTTGTTCAGTAAATTTTTTGCTGTCTTCA
>Ga0233404_10000541_pt1 | contig 10521 bp, 6 predicted proteins | sample Na_oxic_2_MG_FD_179861 | JGI IMG/M metagenome (GOLD analysis project Ga0233404, IMG submission 179861) | Seawater microbial communities from Saanich Inlet, British Columbia, Canada - Na_oxic_2_MG | ecosystem: Environmental > Aquatic > Marine > Inlet | place: Canada: British Columbia | collected...
TCGCTTCGCTGACTTCGTTTTGTTCCAATTCAAGACCTGACAGGTTTCCAAAACCTGTCAGGTCTCGGTTGGAGCTTATCTGGACATCTATATCACGATAGCGCAATTTCGTTGCACAATAGGTTCAACCCACTTCACGTTAACTTGATTGTGTTACTTATGCAAAACAACCGTTTTGCTGACCGCCCTTACCAATAGTCGCAGCACTCTTAAAAGTGATATTGTCTTTAGGCAAGTTTAACTGTTTACCACTGAAAAATTCTGCTAAAGTCATTATCTGAATTTTTGGGTATTTGTAACCATAAACGGCTTCAAATTGTCCAAATTGTGTTGCACTGTTCAGCATGGGTTTGGTTGGATTGTAACGGGTTAAGAGTACGCCCATATCATACTTATGTTTAGTGATTGCACCAAATAGAGCATCAATATCTTTAGATTGTGCCTTGCCACCTTTAACTTGAAAACCAACTTTCACCGATTCATCAAATTTAGGAATTGAATATTGACCAATACCATCAATACCTTTATCAGCACCCTTTTTGCCATAAGTTGTGGCAAACACTTCCAATTCAGTTAGCCACCAGTCCTCAAAAGCAAACGGATTTTGTTCCCATAATTTAATTGCACTGAGTTCATCGGTTGGCGTGCCTCTGACTTCAAACTGGCTTAAATCATTTCCATAAGTATCTTGTAAACGGCGTTTAATCAAAGAAATCGCAAAGGGCGCGATATCAATGCCTATCCATTTACGGTTTAAACCTTCGGCAGTATCAACTGTTGTACCGCAACCACAAAAGGCATCTAAGACAATATCACCTTCATTGGAACAGGCTTTGATGATACGTTCTAAAAGGGCTTTTGGTTTTTGGGTGGGATAGCCCAGGCGTTCTTTTGATTGTCTGTTTAGAGCAGATAAAAACCACCAATCTTCTGGGATTTTTCCTAAAGGATTGACTTCATAAACTTTTCCTTTTACAATTTTTCTACCCGTTTTTACATAGCCACCATCACTTTCATAAGGAACCCTAATTGTATCATCAAAAAAATGAAATTCATCACTTTTGGAATAAAATAGGATTATGTCATGTTTTTTTGGAAATCCTTTTTGTGGTCTGCCACCTAATTTATAACACCAAATAATCTCATTTCTAAAATTCTTCACACCGAACACCGCATCACAAACCGTTTTTAAATAATGACTAGCCGTTGGATCACAATGCAAGTAAAAACTACCTGTTGGTTTCAACACTTTGTGCAGTTCAATAATCCTAAGTGTCATCATGACCACATAAGGGAATACTTGAGGGGCTATGTTTTGATAGGCATTGAGTAAAGCAAGTAACTTGTCATGGTGTATTGTGTCCAGTTCAGTTAATGAATCCCCCACACTATGCAGTGACCAAGTATCTTCAAAAGCCATGCGTTGCGTTTGGAGTTCTTTATCATCAAAGAAGACGCTGTAATTGCGTTTAGAATTAAAAGGTGGATCAATGTAGATTAAATCAATTGACTCCGGCTTAATTTCCAGTTCATTACGTAGAACGTCTAAGCAATCGCCTAAATATAATTTGTTCATTTTTTTATAATTCCCATACGAAGTAAGGGACACCGCTGTAAATAACTTACGCAGACCTGACAGGTTTTCAAAACCTGTCAGGTCTTTAAGCCACGTATATTATTTTCTACCTTGTCCCTAACGGAACTTCACTCTAAATCTATTTGATGTTTCAGAAATCCGATTTTTTCAAAAATCTGATTTCTAAGTGAAAAAAGTGAGTTTTGCAAGAGCCTCCTTAATTAATTAGAAATTAATCCAAAAAATTTCATCCTACAATCAAATTATAACATAAGGTACAAACCCCCCCATCAAATTACCATTAACACCTCTTGAATAAAACTTGAAAAAAGTTTGAAATATGGGCAAAACATATATATTATTCGTAAGGGAAAAAGGAAAGAAGCCGATAATTAAGATGTAAAAATATTCTTTGCAAACAAAAAATAACTGATAACTGATAACTGATAACTGAGGAAAGACTGATGGCAAAACAACTGAATAAAATCAGTTCAAAAATTACCCAATCCAAATCACAAGGGGCTTCTCAAGCTATGCTTTATGGTACCGGCTTGACTGAAGAAGATATGAATAAAGCACAGGTGGGCATTGCCAGTGTTTGGTATGATGGTAATACTTGTAATATGCACCTGATGGATTTTGCTAATAAGGTGAAAGAAGGTGTCATTCATGCTGGCATGGTGGGTATGCGTTTTAATACTATCGGGGTGAGTGATGGTATTTCAATGGGAACAAGCGGTATGAGTTTTTCGTTGCAATCGCGTGATTTAATTGCTGATTCCGTTGAAACGATGATGGAGGCGCAATGGTATGATGCTAATATTTCCCTCCCTGGTTGTGATAAGAATATGCCTGGGTGTATCATAGCAATGGGGCGGCTTAATCGCCCAGCCCTTATGATTTATGGGGGTACGATTAAACCTGGACATGATAAACATGATAATACTTTAGATATTGTTTCTGCTTTTCAATCTTATGGACAATGTCTCGCGGGGACGTTAAGTGAAGAAGATCGTCAGGATGTGGTGAAACATGCTTGTCCTGGGGCAGGTGCTTGTGGGGGCATGTATACGGCTAATACGATGGCATGTGCCATTGAAGCTTTGGGTATGAGTTTGCCCTATAGTTCATCTATTCCAGCTGAAGAGCCTGGTAAATTTGACGAATGTTTTCGGGCAGGGGCGGCGATTCGCCATTTGCTGGAAAATGATATTAAGCCTCGTGACATTATGACTAGCAAAGCTTTTGAAAATGCGATGGTTATTGTGATGGCACTTGGTGGCTCTACCAATGCGGTGCTACATCTTATTGCGATGGCTAGGGCAGTCGATGTGGAATTAACGATAGATGACTTTCAGAAAGTCAGTGATCGGGTCCCGTTTTTGGCTGATCTTAAACCGAGTGGGCAATATGTGATGGAAGATATCCATAACATTGGTGGTACGCCTGCGGTGATGAAATATCTATTAGAAAAGGGATTACTAAATGGTGACTGTTTGACGGTAACGGGTAAAACGGTGGCGGACAATTTAGCCAGTTTACCTGGATTAACTGAAGATCAACAAGTTATTCGCCCCCTAGAAAATCCCATCAAAGCCACGGGACATATTCAAATACTGAAGGGCAATCTTGCCACTGAAGGTGCAGTGGCAAAAATCACCGGCAAAGAAGGTTTCAGTTTCACAGGACCTGCAAAAGTTTATGATAGTGAAGAAGATATGCTCAGTGCGCTTGAGCGCAAAGAGATTATTAAAGGTGATGTGGTCGTGATTCGTTATGAAGGACCTAAAGGTGGTCCTGGGATGCCGGAAATGTTGACACCGACTTCGGCGATTGTGGGGGCAGGTTTAGCTAAAGAGGTTGCCCTACTCACTGATGGGCGGTTTTCCGGCGGTTCACATGGGTTTATTGTTGGGCATATTGTTCCTGAAGCGCAAGAAGGGGGTGCCATTGCCCTCATTAAAAATGGTGATGTCATTACAATTGATGCCGAAAATAACACTTTAAGTGTGGCTATCAGTAATGATGAGATGGCACAACGTCGTATCCAATGGACGATGCCGCCTTATAAAGCGACACGAGGGACACTTTATAAATACATCAAAAATGTAAAAAATGCTTCCGAAGGTTGTGTGACGGACGAATAGGATTCAGGGCAGACACGCAGGTCTGCCCCTACAAAAACCAATAACCATTAATCATTAACCATTAATTATGAGCGATTTTCCCTATCCTGGTTTGCGTCCTTATAAACGTGATGAAATTGACATTTTTTTTGGGCGTGAAGAACATACAGATCTACTAGTTAAACATTTAAAGGATACTCATTTTTTAGCCGTGGTAGGACCTTCCGGTTGTGGCAAATCTTCGTTAGTACGTACCGGTTTGCTGGCAGCTTTGGAAACGGGTTTTATGGCAAGTGCTGGGGGCAGTTGGCGAATAGCAGAGCTGCGTCCAGGTAATTGCCCATTTGCACGTTTAGCAGAAGCCTTTTTGGATGAACATATATTAGATAACCATAAGGTTACGATAGAATTTTCCCAAGCCATTGCTTTATTGCAAGCCAGTTTACAGCGCGGTCCTCATAGTGTGCATGAACTCTTAGCCGCTACGCCCTTACCAGATAATACAACTTTGTTATTATTAATTGATCAATTTGAAGAAATTTTCCGTTATTTTCAGCACGGTGATAAAAATGAAGCGACGGCGTTTGTCAAATTATTGTTAGCCAGCTGCACCCATCCTGCTGTTTATGTCGTTATCACCATGCGTTCCGATTTTATCGGTGATGGTGCCACCTTTTACGGTTTGCCAGAGGCGATTAATCAAGGATTATTTCTAACGCCCCGCTTAACTCGTACTCAATTGCGTGAGGCGATTGAATTGCCAGCGGCTGTGTTCGGTGGTGAAGTTGAACCCAATTTAGTGAACCATTTACTGAATGAGGTGGGAACTGATCCTGATAAATTGCCCCAATTGCAACATGCGTTAATGCGAATATGGCAATTAGCCCATTTTGAAAATCCTAATAGAGCTATTTTAACTTTAACCCATTATAAACAAATAGGTGGATTAGAAAATGCCTTATCTCAACATGTTGATAAAGCATATACTGAACTTGAGCCTGAACAACAAAAAATCGCCGAAATTTTATTTCGCAGTCTCAGTGAAAGAAGTCAAAAATATCGTGATACACGTCGTCCAGTTGAATTATCAGAAGTCGCCAAATTAGCCAATGTCTCTTGGCAACAAGTGGCTACTTGTGCAGAAGTCTTTCGTAAACCAGGACGAAGTTTTTTAATGCCTCCGCTAGATACAGCATTAACACCTGATACGGTCTTAGATATTAGCCATGAAAGTCTTATTCAACGCTGGCATCGTTTAAAAAAATGGACAGGGATAGAAGCTAAATCAGCCAATATGTACCGTCGTTTGGAAGAAACCGCCCTGTTAAACGCAAAAGGTAAAGCCGAATTATGGAAAGGGTTAGATTTAGAAAATGCGTTAGATTGGTTGAGGCGCGAAAACCCAACGCCAATTTGGGCAAAACGCTATGGCAAAAATGAAGATCAATATTTTGACCAATCCATGCGTTTTTTAACCCAAAGTGAAAAAAGACAACAACATGAGGCGCAAGAAAAAGAGACAGCACGGCAACGTCAATTACAACGTGCTCGTCAACAGGTTATCATTGCCATCTCTGGATTAATTATCATGTTTGGATTGTCAATATGGGGATTGATTGAACGTCATACTGCCCTTGCCCAAAAAAAGCTTGCCCAATTAGCGACACAACAAGTTGATGCTATCAAAAAAGACCGTACCAAACATTTATTTGAATCAACATTGAATGAAGCCGTATTACTCACAAAAAATGAAAATTACGCGGCTGCCAAAAAAGTATTGAAAGAAACTTATGAATTAGATAAAGAAATTCCAATACCTCGTCATCATGCCCGTAATTTATTAGTTTGGTTTAGTAAACTCATGGGCGGCGCACCGCTTAAAAAATATGGTGCGGGTGCGACATTGTTTGAGGTTGCGGTGAGTGCAGATGGTCATTTTTTAGCGGCTGCCGGGGAAAAGGGCACATTAAGATTATTTGATATAGATAATGATCAGTTGTTACAACAACAAATTTTATCTGGACATCAGGGATATGTTTTTACCGTCGCTTTTCATCCACAAAATCAATGGTTAGCCAGTGCTGGCAGTGATGATAAGCAAATTATTCTTTGGTCATTATCGACTAGTCAACCTATTCGTCAATGGACAGCCCCCGATAAAGTATATGCGCTTGCCGTCAGTCCTGATGGTGCTTATTTAGCCAGCGGAGGTGAAAATAATCAAATTACTTTATGGGAAGTCGAAACAGGTACAACACTGTGTACCTTCAAAGGACATACTAATAGAATATCAGATGGAGGACTTGCTTTTCATCCAAAAGGCGAACTATTAGCCAGTAGTTCTTGGGATAAAACCGCACGTCTTTGGCTGGTTTCAACTTGTGGCGAATATAAAACGTTATCGGGACATGCAGATTATGTTGAAAAGCTGACGTTTGCTCCAGATGGAAAAACTTTGGCAACCAGTAGCAGTGATAAAAATGTCCGTTTATGGGATGTGAAGTCGGGTAATACTTTGCGTGTCTTGCAAGGACATAAAGGTGAAGTGTATGGATTAAGCTTTCTCAAAAACGGTACCCATCTCGTTTCCAGCAGTTATGACCGTACTTTGCGCCTCTGGGATTTGGAAAGTGGCGTGACTTTACGAGTACTACAAGGACATATTGCACCAGTCAATGGTGTCACCAGCTATGCCGATAATATCTTAAGTGCCAGTAGTAATAGTACAATAATGCTTTGGGATACCACTTTGCCCTATCAGCAGTTGGTTGATTTATCGGAAGAAAAACCGACTTCCACTGCAATTGCACCTTCTGGTAAAAGTGTGGCAGTTGGCTTTGCAAAGGGTGCCTTGCATCTCTATTCTTTGCCAGAGCAACGTCTATTGTGGCAGGTAGAAATAGCCCACGATAAACGAGTACATGATATTGCTTTTAATGCGGATAGCACTTTACTAGCCACCGCAGGTTTTGATCGCAAAGCTAAATTATGGCAAGTTAAAAATGGTACACTCAAACAAGTTTTGAATGGTCATCAAGATGTTCTCAGTGCTGTCGCTTTCTCTCCTGACAGTCAACATCTGGCAACAGCAAGTTATGATGGGCAGATTGGCTTATTCAGCGTGGGCAAAGAACAAAAACGCTTTTATCAAGTCGCACAAGATAGATTGACTTCAATTGACTTTGATTCAAGTGGCACACGTTTATTGAGCAGTGGAGGAGATGGCTATACGCGGTTGTGGCATTTTAAGGGTTCACAATTAACCCTGTTAAAAAAATTTCCTAAAGCACAAGATAAAATAATGTGGGCGAGTTTTAGTCCGGATGATCAGCTAATAGCAACAGTTGGACGCGAACAATTAGTACGCATTTATTCAAGCCATGATTTTCAAGAACAACACCGTTTTGAAGGGCACCGTAGTACTATTTATCGCGTTATTTTTAGTCCAGATAATCAGCAAGTTATCACTGCAAGTGCCGATGCTACGATACGTTTTTGGGATTTAAGTAACGATAGCGAATTGTTTGCCTTAAATTTGCCGGCGCAATCGGCGCAAAATAAAAATTCTGTCCCACTGTGGGATTTTGATTTTCGTTGTACACCTTCTGGTTGTTGGATAGCAGTGCCACTTACCAGGGGTAAGTTGGCACTTTATGAATTAGGAATGGTTTACTAGGGATTGCGGGATTAGGAAACTTCGTTGCCCGCTGGTTTATTGGAAATAAGGAATCACCCGAAAGCTATGAACCCATTAATCTGCATCCGGCTCTGCTGGTGGGATATGAACGCTTGGGCCCTTACCTTTTTCATTTTGGAAGCTATTATCCTTTGGTATTTGAAAGTCCATTATAATCCCCCTCCTAATTTCTTCAGGTAGTGAGGGTGGAGTTTCTAGGAATGGTTCACCTGGGTTAATAACAATAACCTCCTCCTCCATCAAAATAATGAGTAGGTTATTTCCAGGGTTAATAGTGACGGCATTTCCCATTTCTTGAAAATATCGTAAACTAGGACCCTCTTTTAGTAGCCACTCTTCTTGTTGAAAACTGGCTTTTTCGAGTAAAATTGTGCCTTTTGCTCGATTTTTCCGTGCTGCTCGTCGCTTTTTTTGGGTAGTTTTGGTACTATCCAAATGGGATGACGCGACATCATTTTCTTCTGGCAGCGGGGTAGTTTGCCCTGCTATTTCATCAGGTGCTATAAATGTTTGTGCTGGAGTAGCCGTTGGTATTCCAATAGCTAACCCCAGTGTTAAAGCAAACAAAAAGCGATTGTTATCAAATAGTTGCATTTTTGGTTCCTGGTTAAGTTGAGTATAGTACAACGGATTTATGAAATAAATGGATATAGATGTTCAGAAAAATCACTTCATACGCATGAGGCAACCATAAAGGGTTGCCCCTACATTTTTGAAACACAAACTAACCGTTAGGTTCAATTATTTATCTGAAAAAACTATAGATGTTCAAAAAATAAATTCTTAGAAACAAAGTTTTTTCAAAAAGCTTGGGAGCGAGCCGTATAAAAATGTTAAAGAATTTATTTGTGTACTTATATTTAATTATATATTATTCAGGATATAAAATCCACATCAAATTGATTTTAAATGTGGAATGGTGAATGGGGAGGTTATTATACGCGGCTTAAAGACCTGACAGGTTTTCAAAACCTGTCAGGTCTGCGTAAGTTATACTTTGCACCGTCACAAATATGCTTTTGTCATTTACTTCGTTACTGCGTTTCGATCTTCGCTATAAATCTTGAACAATTTCAACAAGATTTCTCCTATCAAAGAAATGACAAAAAAACTCAGTTTATGACGATGTTTAGTATATGTTGCCAAAGCCTTATATTTTGCGCTCAAAGGTGGCAACACTGTTGTCATGTTTCTTTCCTTTGTTTCTGTTTGTTGTTAGATACTGTTTTTATTATATACTTATACCACACAAATTACCAGAGAGCCGTATTTTTTGCCCACCTTTCTTTCAATAACCTAATGCCATTCCCTTTCGTCTAGGATCACTGGCACCGTAATATCGTTTATTTTTTTGATTAATCAAAATACTGGAAGCCGCACCCATTGTATCTTTTACACTGATTTTATGTCCCATTGTCGTTAGCAATCTAACCGTATCAAGGTTAAGCCCTTTTTCAATTCTAATTTCGTCTGGAAACCATTGATGATGAACTCTGATGGCGTTCACGGCTTCTTGAATGTTCATTTGGTGATCAATTACGTTCAGAATCACTTGCAAGGTGGTAGTAATGATTCTGGAGCCACCAGGGCTACCTGTGATGATAAAGGGTTTTCCATTTGTTAGTACTATGGTAGGCGACATCGAACTCAACATCCGCTTGCGAGGTTCAATGGCATTCGCCGTACTGCCAATTAACCCATAAGCATTCGGTTCACCCGGTTTGGCACTGAAATCGTCCATCTCATTATTAAGCAAAATGCCGGTTCCCTTTATCACAATGCCGGAACCATAACTGAAATTTAACGTGTAGGTGTTAGAAACCGCATTTCCTTCCTGATCGACAATAGAGTAATGGGTGGTTTCATTACTTTCGTAATCAATCGGTTTACCTTGTAAAATATCTTGACTGACGCTGGCTTTCAGGCGATTAATTTGTTGACTCAAAGTCGCTGCATACGCTTTAGAGGTTAAACCATCAAGGGGGACAGCAATAAAATCTGTATCAGCTAAATATTTTGATCTATCCGCGTAAGCACGCTTCATGGCTTCTGCCATAAGATGAATAGTGGCAGCGGTATTATGCCCTAACGAACGGATATCATAGTGTTCCAATATGTTCAGAATTTGCACAATATGAGTCCCCCCAGAACTTGGGGGTGACATCGAAAAAACGTCATAGCCGCGATAGGTGCCATGTATTGGCTCTCTCTGTTTGGGCTGATAATTAGCAAGGTCCGCTTTAGTTATCAAGCCACCATGCTGTTTCATATCAGTGGCAATCAAATCCGCAACTTTACCTTGGTAAAAAGCCTGAATTCCTTGTTTGGCTATCGCCTGGAGGATTTTAGCTAGATCGCTTTGTACCAAACGTTCCCCGGGTTCATAAAAGCTACCATCAGGCTTAAAAAATATTGCAGCCGTTGCCTGATGTTTTTTGAGATTTTTAGCCTTCTTTTTAAGAGAGTCGCTCAAAGCAGGGGTAATGACGAATCCCTCTTCAGCCAACTGAATAGCTGGGGCTAATGCGTCACGCAGCGACAAAGTACCGTATTTTTTCAATGCCATTGCCATACCCGCAACTGTCCCAGGCACACCCACCGATAAGTAGCTAAACCGGCTTAAATTGGAATCGACATTCCCCTGTTCATCCAGAAACATATCTCGTGTTGCTAAAAGCGGTGCTTTTTCTCGATAGTCAATCGCAGTGACTTTGCCCGTTTTGGCAGAATAAACCAGCATAAATCCACCTCCACCGATATTGCCCGCTTGTGGATAAGTCACCGCCATCACAAAACCAATAGTCACAGCGGCATCAATGGCGTTCCCCCCATTTTGTAACACCGACACGCCAATGCGTGTTGCCATCGGTTCACCCGTCACCACCATGCCATGTTTAGCCTGAGTCGGCGTAAAAATAGCTTGCGGCATGATAATGGGTGCCGCTATGGCTAATGTTGTGACAAACAGCAACGAGATTATTATAAAAAAGAGTCTAAAAAAATTTTTCATTTGTTTTATCCTTCTGACGCGGTGTGAAAACGGGGTTTGCGATTTTGGTGTTACATTTTTTTGTCTGAATCAAAATTGACAGAATTTGAGAATTTTCAGAATAAATATACTC
>Ga0233404_10000542_pt1 | contig 10516 bp, 11 predicted proteins | sample Na_oxic_2_MG_FD_179861 | JGI IMG/M metagenome (GOLD analysis project Ga0233404, IMG submission 179861) | Seawater microbial communities from Saanich Inlet, British Columbia, Canada - Na_oxic_2_MG | ecosystem: Environmental > Aquatic > Marine > Inlet | place: Canada: British Columbia | collected...
TAACACTAATCTGGAATGAACATTCTAACCATCAAATGCTTCTGTGTCAACACCCTACATCCACCCCCAATAAGAAGCACTAAGATAAAAACCAGTCCCACTTTTTTAAATAGGACCAATTTAGTATCTGAAACAGGAATAAGTTCTTGACCACAAATAGGACATATCGTCTCCTGGGCTATAGGTACTTTTTCCTGTTTATCGGCAGTTTCACAATTACCAAAATTGGTACAAACAGCCATGCGTTGCATAAAAATTATCTCCTCGTTTAGCTACCCGAAACAACAGACCTGACAGGTTTTTAAAACCTGTCAGGTCTAAATAAAAAACTCACTCCAACTTTTATCCCCTATTCAGAATTTCAACTGCCGCTTTCCGCCCTTCATTAAAGCGTTTGTAAACCGGATTTTCTAAGTCATCATCACACTCTTCTTTCCTGATAGTTCTGACTTCATCCAGCATGGCATCAGCCAAGTTATCACGTTTATCGCGGTGTAAATACTCACTATCTAATAGAGAGTTCACACGCTGCTTGATGGTTTCTAAATGAACTAAGTCATCTAATGCCTTAAATGAATCAACAAAGGCGGTGCCTAAATAAATAGGCGGATAATCATCCGGGTTATCAGGATACTGCATAAATGCATATTGCTTGATGCCCGTTTTGGGATTATCTATTGGTACAATCAGTTCCATGATTTTGGCTAACAACAAATAGGGTATCGCCTCGTTTTCCATCTCCTCCAAAGAAGGCACAAATAAACTTGGAAATTCATAATCTTCGGTGTGTATTTCCAACTTCACTCTTGAAACATCTTTGGCATTGTTGATTTTTGCCAAATATTTATGGCGTAAAAAACCCACCAGGTCAACAAACCTTAATGGAAACAGGTTGGTAATGTTGACCAATGCGATTTCATTGGGCTTGTTATCCGAGTACAAAAATTTTACATCACCAGCGTAAGCACTTTGAAAGGCCTCTTTTAACTGGCCTAAAAATTTTTGATGTTCAGGTGCCTGTGGTAAAATCACGGTAAAAAGGGAAGACATATTGGGTGAAGTCGGTATGCCAACCCCTTGTCTATTCACTTCAGCCGTGCTAAAGGACAGGTAGTTACACGCATGTTCAACCAATTTATTCACGAACAATTGCAGCGTTTGGGCATTATTCTCGTAATCCCCTTTCAGCTTTTCAATAATGCTGACCCCTACCAATCGGTTAGCACTTTTTACGTGCCGGTCATGTTCCCTTTGAGCATTTTCTTCACTTTGAATAACGAGTGTATCAAAAAATGTCGAAATATCAAACCCTGCAAAAGTGGTGAAATTAGGTACTTGCCCCATTTTATTGACAATTTGAGTACGTACATCAGTGGCACAATTCCTTTGCACCTGTTCATTGCTGACCAGTTGGTTTGTGACCAGCCGGACCGCATTCGGATCATAAAAGCGTACTAATTGCTTGGTGGTGTCCGCCTAGGGTGTTGACACAGAAGCATTTGATGGTTAGAATGTTCATTCCAGATTAGTGTTAATGAAATCGCAATTTAATCAATTAATTTTCTAACTAAAAATGGTGAGAATAACATGAAAAACTATAAAAGCTCAATAGATCGTTTGGCACGTCTCTTCAAAAAAGGTCGAGACATTTGGAAACAACGTGCTCTAGAGAAACAAGCTCGGATTAAAAGTCTAGCGATAAAAGTACGTGATTTAGAAAAGAGTCGTGACCAATGGAAATCACGTGCCAAAGCGGCCGAAAGTCAATTATCTCCATCGAAAACGGCTAATTCTACCGAAATGGTTCCATTTTTGAAAGAAGATAATCCCAGAGTGTTAACGGGTGAATTTATTCCGGCGGGAGAATGTTCTACTGATATACCAGTAAAACACCAATTTCCGGTCTATGTAATCCATTTGGCAATAGAGCAAGTTATCGTGTGTTTGAATAGTTTTCGTGGCATTCAAAAGACTTTTGAATGTTTGGCTCCATTTTTTAACTTACCGGTACCTAGTTTTAGTACTGTTCGTAATTGGATGCTGCGTTTAGGATTATATCAGTTATTATCAACACAGGTATGGGCTGATGATTGGATTTTCCTCATTGACTTAACGACGGAATTAGGTACGAATAAAGCTTTAGTGATCTTGGGTATTAGACAATGTCATCTTCAAGAATTATTATCTCAACCAGAGTTTACAGGACTTAAACACACTGATATGGAGGTTTTATCTCTAGAAATTTTAAGCTCCACCAAAGGTGAAATTATTGAATCATGTTTGGAAAAAATCTCTAATCAAGTCGGGATTCCTAAGCAAATTATTTCTGATCATGGCAGTGATGTTAAGAAAGGTGTGGAATTATTTGTGGGATCATACCCTCAGATTATTTATACATATGATGTGACTCATTACATGGCCTTACTTTTTCAAAAGGAATTAGCTAAAGACACGAAATACCAATCTTTTTTAACGCACTGTAGTCAAACCCGAAGTCAGATTCAGCAAACTAAATTAAGTTTTCTTAAACCAAGAGCTCAAAGAACCAAATCCCGTTATTTAAATGTAGAGGAATTGGTTGATTGGGGGATAATGGTGTTAAATTATCAAGAGCAAGGCAATTTTACGGCCATTAGCACCAATTGGCAACTGGATTGGGACTCTTACCAACAATTAAAGACAGCAATCCCACTTCAAAGTTATCTAGAATTGAATGGTATAGTTAACCAAACTTATAGCTCTCTAGCCGAATTTCAATTAGCTTTGAGCAATTTAACCACACCATTAGATGATGAAATTACCAATCTAATTTGTGAGGCGGCTAATTTAGGTCAAAAATCTTTTCAACAAAAATTGGGTTGGATCAACGAATTTCAAGATGACTTACCGGTTTATGCTCAGATGGTTGAGTTAGTACATTTGGCAATAGAGCAAGTTTTCACATCAGGGGATTTCTTCAAATTCTTCGGCTCAATTTCTCGCGACCATTTCTAAATTCTCATTAACACCACGTTTAGAAAATTTTAAGGATCGTATTAATGATTATTTAATCTTTGAAGGTAACCAAATCCAGGCAGATGAGGTCTTATGGTCAAATTCTAATGTACTTGAGTCAATCTTTGGTAAATATAAACTTTTTTTAGATCATAGTCCGTTATCAGAGATATCTCCACTAATTTTAACCATCCCTTTAAGTACGATTAAATTGACCAGTTCATGGATTAAAACCGCCTTGGAAACCATCAGTTTTTCTGAGGTTAAAGCTTGGGCATCGGGTCTCTTTAAACCTTCAACTTTAGCTAATCAAAGAACCATTTTTCAGCCTCGCTCTTACGACACTGATCTGGCATGAAAAACGCCAGAAGCGTTTGTTTCTGAGTCAACACCCTACCCTGGTGCCAGTGCCGTGACATTTTTCAATAATGGTAAAGTGTCGGTGAAAATCGGCGCACGGACTTATTCAGGGGTATTCGATTACTTTATTAGTGCCGGTGCTGTTAAAACGGTGACACAATTGCTTTTTGTCCCCGATATCAATGGTGATAAAAGTGAAGAAGTCAAAATATCTTATGCCAATGGGGATGAACAAATATTATATTTGATGCCCTTCCCAGAAGTGGCAGCGGACATTCAGGCAATTGAAGCGGTCGAAACGGCGGGCTATGCTGTCTCCCAAGAACTTCAGGGCAATTATCAATTAATACAAGGCGATACGCAATTATTGATGACCGTTTCAAGTATCAAACAGGTAAACGATGATACGCCACCGAGTATGGAAATACAAAGCGATGGTAGCGTGATTTTTATTACCGCCTCCTGGTCTGAAATAACCATGCAACCCACGATGCAAGACTTACCCGTCCTGCAAGCAGTACTAGGTGATTATGGTATCAGCAAAGTCATTGTTGAAGACAATGGCAACCTCACTATCTCAATTAATGAGTCCACCAGTGCCACTGCACGACCGGATTTAAATTCAACGCCAGCTTGGTTCGGAGCCCAACTCGGGCTGCATAATTTACCCACTTCACTACCTGGGGTATTAAATATTATCCTAGTCTATCTGGACGACAGCGGACAAAAACGGCAACAATACCTCTATCCCGTTGCAAAATATCCTCAAGCGTTATACACGTTCTTTGAAAAAATGTCAGGTGTCAAACAGGTCATTTTTGATAACAACGGCACTATCGAAGTAGAAGGAAGCAGCCTAAGCTTTCGCGGCATAATGGATTATGCGGTAGAATCTGGACAAACGGCAACAGGCAGTCTTCAATTTATTGACACACCTGATGCTAATGGCGATGAGATAGATGATTTTGCCGTGATATATGGAACAGGTGAACGGCAAATCATTTATCAGATACCGGAAGTGCCGTTTTAATTGTAGAGACACTGTGTGTCTTTTTCGAGAAATCCGATTTTTGGAAAAAATTTCTTTGGGAAAAAAAGCAAATGTAGGGTGCGTCCCACGCACCTTATTAGGATCGGCTCAAAAATAACTTCCTCAATCCTTATATACCACTATTGATGTGCCATGAGGATATTAGAGGAAGTTAATTTTTCATCGATTTTTAGACTTGGTTTTTTTATAAACGCCTTCAGCATAAAATGTGGTTTGTCCCCCATATGCATCATTACTTATTTAGGGATATGAAGGATGCAAAAAATCCGTTATTTTCGCTAATCCGTTGTACTACAATTACTAAACTGAAATACCTATTTTTGACATTCTTTTGGAGACAAGCGGCCCTCTTTGCAGAGGATTTTTATTAATGCTTTGCCAGCTTCTGTGCCAGCTTCTGTGGTAGCAGGTTGTTTAATTTCAGCCTCGGGAGGCGTTATAATTGAAACTTCAGGTTGAAGGGGTTCTGTCACCGGAGGCGGCGAATAAGATGGTGATGAAGAACATCCATAAAAAAAAACAATGAAAATTCCACAATAAAATTTATTCATAAATCACAAGTTCCCTTAAAATTTAATTAGTTTAAAAAATTCAGTATTACGTGTTAACAATTTGTAAAATACCAGGTACCAGCTTTGGTATCACATGGTAGAAAAAAATTTTCAATTTATTATGTTATTTTTTTGCAAAGTTAAAGTTTTGGCATTATAGTACATATTATGTATAAATGCGAGTTAAGGCTTGAAAAATACTGAGCATTTATCATTTTAACACTTATTTCCCTATTTTAGTTTTAATTTTGAATTATAAAATATAGATGAAAATTTTTTATTGGGTAGCTTTAAATATTTTCTTGCTTTCCGCATGTAATAGTAATGTGGTAAAAGAAGCACCGTCATTAACTGATGTCAATTCAGGTGATGTTATTCAGGCACGAGCTAAAATAATAGATTTACAAAAACAGCTTAATGCCCTTAAAATAGCACCTGCCATTAATAGTAATGGGAAAGTCACGGGTAAAACCGTTTGGGTACAACTGGGTGGGAAGTGTCTTGGCAAAACCTGGTATCATAAAACATATTGCCCTGACATACAAGCACTTGAGTCACAAATACAATCACACCAGGCGATTGTAAATCCTGCTACTCGTAGTAGGGTTGCCTATAGAGGTGATAAAAAAATATTTCCAGTATTGCCATCAACCGCTAAAGTTGTTCCTAAAGCTAGGATACCTGGTGGTATAGTTGATAGTGCAACTGGACAACCTGCACAACCCGTACAAAATTGTGAGGGTATGCCGGCTAATGTGGCTCCGCGGGTGCTGAATTTTTTGAGTTGTAAAGTTGTTCAAATCATTGCACAGCCGGATCGTGTAGATAGTTTTATGGTAGGACCTAGAGCAGGGTCTGATATACCTGAAAAAAATAGGTTGGGTAGTTTTCCCATTGCGGCAGATGGACAAGGGCTTCATCTTGATGCTCCAAATTTAAAGAAATTTCAATCCCTGGTTTTTGCTGAAAGCAGCTATGTTTTCGGTATGGAAAAAAGATGTCGGTTTCGTCCAAAAATGGGCTTACATTTTGTGAAAGGTCATGAAGCGGTAGAAATTATTTTTTCAGTTTCTTGTCCACTTTGGTTGTTCATTTACGGAAATGATGAAAGCTTGGAAGATTTTGATCCCATTTTGGGCGAATTGGCATTCCTTAATGCTTTGTTTTCACAGCAACCCGTTCTACCATTATAAAATAGGGGACAGACCACATTTATTTTTAGAGCTATTTCTCGTTATAACATTAGGGCAATCGCTCTATAAGAATTAAAAGCTTTAAATTCAATGAGTTAAAAACATACCATGAAAATCAACATATTTATAACCATTTGATTTAAAAAGGTTTTTTCAATATAGAGCGATTGCCCTATATAACATTTAGTTTCCAAACAAATAGTCTTTACAAATAGTCTTTATCTGTTGAGAAAAAAAATATAAAACGTGGTCTGTCCCTTATTTGCTCTAAGGATTGTCTTTTGATGAAATTGTGCAAGATGTGATGACAAAACTAGGTGCTAATGAAAGGATTGCCATCGCTTTCCTCAAATATGTGGATGATTTTGTGACTGAGGTACAGAATAATTTCACTCAAATTGCATCCCATCAAACGCCACAACACCAAAAAAAGTCTTTGATAGAAGAAACATTGGAAAAGCATTTTGATGATCCGATGAAGTCTGAGGTACAAGTATCAAGTTTAAATAGTGAAAAAATAAGCAGCTATCCTGTACAAGTTTATTTAAATAGACTGTCTAAACTTGCTCTTAGGTATAAAACCAATAGTGATCGGAACACTTTTTGCTTAACTAAAACCAATAATTTTTGTATGGTTAAAATTCAGAGAAATTTTGTTGGTTTAGCATCAGTTTCTGTTGGTAAGAAACTTAATTCAGCTAGAAATCCGATTTTTTTCAAAAATCGGATTTCTTTGACGCTTAAAAAAATGTTAAATAACAAAAAGATAACAATTTATGCAAAAACTATTCCGAACAGTATTGGTATAAAACGGTTAAACTCCATTTTGATCAAACTTATTTCAGTATGGAGCCTATAATAGCTTATAAACATCAAGAACTGTACGGTGGTATTGGTGGCGTGAAATATGAATTTAAACTTAATATGTGGCAACTATTTGAGAGCTGCTATCGCGATGGGTATCACGATGGAAAGCGTTGTTATAGAGATTTTAAAAAGCGGGGATTTCATATTGCTGTTGTACCCCGTAAAAGTGGTTGGTCAATGGAGATTTTTGCAATAACTGTGGATAAGACTGTTCGAGCATATGCAGGCAATAGCGCAGGCAATTGGAGAGACAGACTTCGCGATACATATGGAAGAGATTAAATGATTTTTTTCTTGTTCCCAAATTCCATTTCAATGTCATTAATTTAAAGGCAGACACGCAGGTCAGCCCCTACAAAATCCCGTGTCTTTTATGCCTGTAGGGGCGAACCTGTGTGTTCGCCCTCCTTAAGTTAATGGCATTGAAATTCCATTAAGGTTGTGTCAATACCCTAACATTTCATCATCAGTAAATTCATAAGGAGCAAAAAACATGCACTTTTCATATCTCAATCGGTGGTTTATTTCTAACCTATTGATATTATTAAGTTTTATCGTTTTATCGGCTTGTGATACCAAAATGCCATCACTACGTGATATCGGTGGTGTAGAGCGAGCGTAGGGTGGGTAGAGGTACGAAACCCACCAATGCCCCACTAGCGTCAATAAGTTATTGATATATAAAATAATTGGGATCAGAGTAAAATTAATTCCCTCGACACACACAATAGCATTTCTCAGTCAAACGAATCAATTGGCTGAGTGCTATCTACGCAGCCAACTTGGTTCCCCCCTTTACCAAAGTGGGGAATTTACTTATTCAAAATACCTGTTATGCTTCGGTACTTATAGCCAACTCACTATCAGAATCCCCGCGTAATGACACACACAAGTCATGCTTCTACCATTGTTAGTATCTCATTTTTAACAAATAACAGGTTTTTGTAGATTGATTTTAAATCTTCTATTTTGGTTGAATCAAAATTTTGCGAGATAAAATATTGATATTTATGAAGTTCCAATTTCTCCAAGATAACAAAATGCCAATTCCCACCGGTAATATAAGCACCTTTGATGAATTTCCAGTCATTTAATTCAACCGCCGTAATCAGTTCGGCTAACAATTGTGGTCTTGGATTGCCATAATCTTCATTTCTTTTAAACTCTTGAATAAAGAAATACGGTTTTTGGCTCTCGACTAATCCTTCGCTGACGACAAAATCACAAGTACCATTTAAGATAAATTGATCTGTCGTATAGCTCATGGGCAGTTCATAAAAATCCCGAATTTTATTTTTATAAGATTTAAACTTGATTTTATTCAAAATTGGCACGATAAAATTCACTTTTAAATCTTCTTCGCTATAGCACTCAATTAAAGGTTTATTATCTGCTATTAACTCTTGTAAAAAATTCTTCCACTTCGCTATCTATTTCAATTGGATAATTAAACCATTCATCAAAAATACCGCCATCTACATTCTGTTCAATCCCAAATAACTTTTTTAAGTCAATATCCCTGATTTTACTATATTGGTAAGTTGGAATTTGATTTTCATCTTCTCCCCTTTTTCCTTATCAACATTAAATTCGATTCCAGAAAACAAACTCACTTTGTGCTTAAATATTTTTCGCACTTCCACCAGAATATTCGCAATAATAAGTTCTGAACGAGCTTTTTCTGTATTAATAGCACGGGCAAGCGGGACATTTTCCTCTAATATTTCAACAAGAATAGGGGAGATATCAATGCTTTTTATGGCAGAAAAGACATTTTGCCTCTCTGTTAGTGTAACCCCCAGTTCTTGTTTAACTTTTTTTAAGTCAAAATCACTGTATGACATAGCTAAACCCCATGTTTTGTATTCCTAACAACTTCTTTTTTCTTGGCCATTCTTGGACAGCAAGCGTAGGCTCACTGCCATTAAGTTAAGCATTGGAGTCCAAACCTTTAGATTTGGAAGTTCTTTAATTTTAAACCGAATAATCCAAATCTGAAGGTTTGGATTCCAACAAATACTGCTTAACTTAATGACAGTGAAGCGTAGGCTGGGTAGAAAACCTAATCTGAATTCTTCACTCTTATGATTTTTCATTAATTGAAAACGGTAGGTTTAGCTACCCAGTCTACGCTCGCTAGCTCATCGCACCGGCCACACCCCCGAATAGTCCATGACACCCAGCCTACCGTCGGGATATATGCTACCGTCGTTAATGACCACGTACCAAACGTAGTTGCTTGGTGCGTGAGGCATATTGCTATTTGTGGAAGACCAGTAGAAATACTCGCCCTTAGGCACGCCAGAAAATGCATCACCTTCCATCCATTGGGCTGTACCTGCTGCATTAGAAAGTGCAGGATTATTATAGTTTTTATCAATCATCACTTCCCACTCATTTATAGTTGGTAAACGCCACATACCCGATGTCGAACCATCACTCAAACCACATTGTCCACTTGCCAAATTAGCTACGCTTTGCATAGTCATTCCCCATTCCTGTTCTCCAAAACAATTCGCATTTTTCAACCATATCAATCCACTCCGATTATCTGTAACTGTGCCATTGCTATTGTCTGTATAGCGATACGATGTTGGGAGAGTTGATTCTGGAGTAGAGTCATTCAATTCAGCCTCCATTTTATCAGCCAATGTCCGCAAATTTTGAATAGTCTGCTGTCTATTTTCTGGATTTGTGCAGTAGTAAATACCATTAACAATGTTAGTTGGCATCCACTGCCTGACATCACTATCCATACAAGCGTATTTGGCGAGATAAATTGATCTCAAACCATATTGCCACATCTCACTTGGTAAAGTCCCATTGCTGGGGAGCGGTAAACGCCATGCAGGTTGAGTTCCCCAAACATCACCTGTTATCTCGTCACGGTAGTAGTCAATTGGAACTTCCCATATTGACGGGCTAATAGCCGGAACAGGTAGTGTATTTTCCGCCTTTAAAGGGCCATTTATGACTGAAAAGGCGATTACAACAAATGATATACCCCATTTTTTTTGGGTGGTACGACAAATATAATTAGACATGATATTGTTTCGATTAAGTTAACTGATGTGACGCAGAATAATTGGGGTCAGAGCAAGCGTAGACTCAATGCCATTAAGTTAAGCCAGGGCGATAACAAAGGTTCGCCCCTACGACCCCTGAATACGTGGAGTTTTGTAGGGGCAGACCTGTGTGTCTGCCCTTAACTTAATGGCAGTGAAGCGTAGGCTGGGTAGAATGAAGTGAAACCCACCAATTCATTCGGGTGCACTTCTTCTCATATCCCAGAAAACAAAGAACCTGATATTTCAACAAGTTATAATTATCAGTAAAAATGCGAAAATAAATAACTAATTGATTTTCAATAACTTTTTATTTTAGTTATCAGCTGCTCCAGCCAATCATGATATAGTCAAAAATGACTTTCATGATTTGGGCATTTATACTACCACGTCTTGAAAAAAAGGTCAAGCTTTTTTTTGAAAAATTTCTAGGTC
>Ga0233404_10000543_pt1 | contig 10512 bp, 6 predicted proteins | sample Na_oxic_2_MG_FD_179861 | JGI IMG/M metagenome (GOLD analysis project Ga0233404, IMG submission 179861) | Seawater microbial communities from Saanich Inlet, British Columbia, Canada - Na_oxic_2_MG | ecosystem: Environmental > Aquatic > Marine > Inlet | place: Canada: British Columbia | collected...
ATTAATGGTGTTAGCCATTCATTATGAATCCAAAAAGCAACATTAGCGATAGAAGTATCTGTTACCATACCCCCCCCTTTGATAATTAAAATATCATCGGCTTGTTCTTTATATTGCATTAATTGATTTAAAGGAGTTCGATCAAGGTATTTAAAAGGATAAGTAATATTATCATTTTCTACGATTTTGAAAGTTTTAAAAGATCGAACTTGAAAGGGGCTATATTCAATTGCTTCTATTCTTTGAGAATAAATAATTCTACACCTATAGATTTCATTTTGTGACGGTGCTTGAATAAATTCTTTCAGATCAATTTTATTTTTAGCATTAAATAGCGTTTGTCGAGTATGGTTTAACCGTTCATTGTGAAAAGTTAAAAACGGTGCAGCCCCGTTTACTATCTTGATAGTTTCTAAGAATTTTTCCATTCATTGATCTTTGACTGACTGCGTTCTAACATTTCTTGGGCATGAGCTAAACTTTGTGAAGTCATTTCTACACCACCTAACATACGCGCAATTTCTTCAACACGTTGCTGGCTATCCAGGGCAATAATATTAGCATGGGTATTTTCCTGGTGAAATGTTTTGTTGACTTGTAAATGATGATCACCTTGCGAAGCGACTTGTGGTAAATGTGTAATGCATAGCACTTGGCGTTTTTGCCCTAAATTACTCAATGACTTTCCAACAATTTCAGCAACGCCCCCCCCAATGCCAACATCCACTTCATCAAATACCAAAATGGGTACACCGCTACTTTGGGCTGTCACCACTTGTATTGCTAAACTAATCCGCGATAATTCACCGCCAGAAGCGACTTTTTGCAGTGGCTTGGGTGCATGACCAGGATTAGTCGTTACTAGAAATTCAATCATATCACTCCCCATTGCTGCTGGAGCTGCCTCTTCATCAGCACTGACGGTAATCACTAAATGCCCCCCCGGCATACCCAGTTTATGCATTTCAGCCGTCATTTTTTCACTTAATTGTTGTGCGGTTTGGAGGCGTTGTTGATGCAATGCCTCAGCCGCCATACGATAAGCTTGCAGGGTGTCACTGAGTTCTGCTTCGAGGCGGCTAGCATTTTCTTCATAATTTTCCAATTCATTTAATTGTTGAGTTAATTCTTCAAAATGAGCAGGCAATTCGACAAAGCGAACTCGGTGTTTACGGGCGAGGTCCTGAAGTAGGCTCATCTGTTGTTGAAGTTCGTGTAAACGGGCAGCGTCCATATCCAAATGATGCAGGTAGTGGCGCAATTCTCCCACTGCTTCTTGCGTTTGAATAATAGCATTTTCTAATAATGCGGTGATGCTTAAAAGTTTGGTATCATGTTGCTGCACATCTTCCAAGACATGATTGGCATGATTGAGACTAAAAAGTGTTGATCCCGATTCTTCATTATCAAGTAATGCCAGTGCTTGTTGGCTACTTTCTAAGAGTTTTTGTGCATTAGCCAGGCGGCGATATTCGTTTTCCAAATCGGTAAGTGCTTCTGTTGTTAAATCAAACTCTTCAAGTTCCAGCACCTGATAACGTAAAAAGGCAATTTTCGCTTCACGATCTTCACCACCCAAATTATCTAAAGCCGTTTTGAGGGACTTCCAACGTTGATAAATTTGAGTCACCTGTTTTAAAACATTCTGATCGTAGCTTATATCATCAAGTAACTGACGCTGTATATCAGACTTGAGTAAAGATTGATGTGCGTGTTGTCCATGAATATCTATTAGATACTCACCTAATTGACGTAAAGTTTGCACTGAAACCGGTTGATCATTAATATAACCCCGTGAACGCCCATTATAATTAATCACGCGGCGCACGAGACATTCATCTCCACCCGCCAATTTTTTTTGTTCTAACCATGTTAATGCATTGGAGGGTAAAGCAAAAACAGCGTTCACCTGTGCGGTTTCACAGCCTTGTCGCACAACACTGCTATCAGCTCTTTCACCTAGTACCAGGCTAAGGGCATCAATTAAAATGGATTTGCCTGCCCCGGTTTCACCCGTAATAATGGTCAGTCCGTTATTTAGGTGTAAATTCAACTGTTCAACAATAGCAAAATTTTCAATTTGTAAATAATGCAGCACTTTTTCAGTTATCTTCAGTTATCAGTTATCAGTTATTAATTTACAATTCACAATTACGCAGTGAAACAATTCATAATTACTTCGTTACTGTGTTTCATATACTGAGTGTACTTGATACTTTAGAAAATTCATTCATTCAGAAATCCGATTTTTGAAAAAATCAGATTTCTATACTGAACAACATTTTCACAGATTTGATTTCAGTTCAGTATAATTAATCACAGAATGGCTATAGGTTGATTTGCTCCAACTTAATTTGGCACGTAAAGTGGCATAATGATCATGTTCTTGTGGATGAATTAGGCAAATAGACTCGCTTAGTTTCTTAATGATAATTTGATCCCCAGGATTAAGCGTTTGACACAATATACCATCTCCATTTAGTTGAGCTTGTTTTATTCGATCACGCGCTATGGTAATTTGTATGCACGAATCACCATCAATAACCAGTGGACGACTACTAAGGGTATGCGGACAAATAGGTACCAACACTAAAGCATTCAAGGATGGATATATTATAGGTCCCCCGGCTGAAAGCGCGTAAGCAGTCGATCCAGTAGGGGTTGCCACCACTAAACCATCAGCGCATTGACTATTAACAAAATGCCCATCAATTATCGTTTCAAAAGTGAGTATATGTGACATATTCCCGCGATGAATAACAATATCATTTAAAGCATTACAATAAGATAAACAACGTTTGTCACGATAAACTTCGGCATAAATTAACAAACGTTCTTCTACATCATAAGCACCTTCCAAAATGTCACCGAGATATTTTTCCATCTCCTGGGGCGAAATATCTGTTAAAAAACCTAATCGTCCTAAATTAATACCCAATAGGCAAACATCGTATTTGGCTAATAAACGGGCTGCTTGTAATAATGTACCATCCCCACCAATTACAATAATTAAATCACAATGGCAACCCAACACTTCAGTATTAGCAACAATATTTAAATGGCTATGGGTGAAAACTAAAGCACTAGATGCATCAATTAATATATTAATATGACGCTTCGTTAAAAAATTTATTAAAACTTCTAAACAATCTTTAACTTGAACACCACCACGTTTAGCAATCAATCCTATATTTTTAAACATATTCAATTATTCAGTAGGGGCAATCCCACGCGCATGCCCATTTTTATGCTTGCAAGTTATTATGACATTCTGATTTAAAAATTTCATTATAATAAAATTATTCTATAAAAAACGAGCTATTTATTAATAAGTATTTAATTATTAATTAACAATTCTTATGAAATATAGATTTTCATATAAATAATTTCACGATTGCAGATTTTAACTTATTGAAAAATAAACGATAATTTTTTAAATTTGTGAAGTTATTTTTCTGAAAGTTTATAGTAACAGCCTTGATATAAATCGTTCAATAGATTTATATCAAGGTTAACAAATTAATAAAATAAAATACAAATTAAAGAAATACTATTTTTTTTGAAAAAATGGTATTTATAAAGGTTTTTTTTGCAACCCCGCGGTTGGAGTCCAAACTTTCGTTTGGGCATTCCAGAAATAGCATTTTTTCAAAAAATGCTATTTCTAACACGCTAAGACGGAGTGGTTACATGAAATAATCATTTTTGGTTTATTGACTAAAATGTTTAAACTATGATCCTTCAGCAATTAATCACTCAAATCATGACTCAAAATAACCCAATAAATGAACGTGCCCAGCAGTTATTAAAAATACTAGTCAATCGTTATATCCGTGAAGGACAACCCATTGGATCACGTACACTATCACGCGATGCTGAACTCGAACTCAGTCCAGCGACTATCCGTAATGTGATGGCGGACCTAGAAGAAATGGGGCTAGTTTGCTCGCCACATACCTCAGCCGGGCGTATTCCTACAGTACGTGGTTATCGACTATTCCTTGATACTTTATTGCAAGTGAAACCCGTCAATCGTAAACAAGAACAACAGCTACGTCGCCAGTTCACTAAAGGATACAATAATCAACGTTTGTGGGAACAAACTTCTAACCTATTATCGGAAATTACCCATTTAGTCGGTGTGGTTATGCTTCCCAAACGTGATTCTAAAGCACTGCGTCATATCTCATTTTTCACCCAGTCTGAAAAACAAGTATTGGTCATATTAGTCTTTAATGATCAGGAAGTTGAAAATCGCATTATAAATACCAGCCGTCGCTATTCACCGGCCGAGCTACAAAGTGCTGCGAATTATTTAAATGACGCTTTTGTGGGTAAGGATATTAAAACCGTGCGTGAAAATTTGTTTCGTGAATTAAAGGAAACCCGCGAAAATGTCGACAAATTGATGAAAGTTGTCATAGAAATGGCAGAAAAAGCTTTTAATAGCTCGGATTTTAGTGAACGTGATTTTGTGATAACAGGGCAAACTAATCTGATGGAAATCGCCGAATTATCCAATATAGAAAAATTACGTGATTTATTTATCGCATTTAATCAAAAACGTGATATTTTGCACCTACTTGATCAAGCCATCAAAGCTCAAGGTTTGCAAATTTTTATTGGTGAAGAATCGGGTTATGAAGTATTGTGTGATTGTAGTATCGTAACCTCTCCCTATATTGTCAAAGGTGCAGTCATAGGTGTACTCGGTGTCATTGGACCGACACGTATGCCTTATGAACGTGTCATTCCCATTGTCGATTTAACTGCTAAATTACTTGGTTCAGCCTTGAACCATCACTGAATTATCCCCATTCATTCCCTTGCTAAAATGAGTCTTGGTTTTCGTATTAAAGAAAGACCATTTTTTGAAAAAATGGTCTTTCTAAATTTCGATGTTCAAGTTTTTTGTAAGTCATTAATTTAAAAAGAAATATAAATTTAGGCCTAAAACATAAATAATCTTAAAAATCAATGAGTTACATATTTCAACGCTCAAAAATAAGGCATTGCAAAGCCAAATAACATCAAAAACTTGAACATCAAGTAAATAGTTTTTTTCAACCCCACAGGTTGGAATCCAAACTGTAAGTATGGGTATTCCAGAAATACCATTTTTTCAAAAAATGGTATTTCTATTCTAAATGCGAATTAAGAGATTAACTGTGTGTATCTACTAAAAACAATGGCTAAGAAAACTAACCCAGGCATCGCCCAAAATGACTAATTTTAACTATATAATTTTAAAAGAATTTTTCAACTCTTAATTCGCATTAAAACTGAATAGTAACCATTAACCATTAACTATTAACCATTATTAATTATGACTAGCGATGAATCATTGCCTGAAAAAAACGCTTCTAAACTCAGTGATGTGAAGGATGCAGTGAGTGAGGATGAAGTCCATGATACTTTGGTACCTACTGATGACACGAGTCTTCCTGATTCTATGGACGCTTCTAATGACACGTCTACACCGGTGGATGATATGCCCAATGTCGAATCGACGAATGCCAATGATACCTCTACCACTGTATCCAAAACCGCTCACACACTAGAAGAACTAAGCCACCAGTTGGCTGAGGCAACACAAAAAGCGGAAAATCATTGGGACAGTCTGCTTCGCAAGCACGCTGAATATGATAATTTACAAAAACGTATGAGCCGCGATTTAGAAAATGCGCGTAAATATGCCTTGGAAAAATTTGCCACCGAATTGCTTGCCATTAAGGATAGCATGGAACTTGGTTTAGACGCGGCGGCTAAACCAGAAACCGATTTGAAAGCAATACAGGACGGCATGACATTGACCTTAAAAATGTTATCCGATACCATGGCAAAATTTGGCGTAGTAGAAATTAATCCATTGGACCAAAAATTTAATCCACAATGGCATGAAGCTATGGCAATGCAAACGCTGCCTGATGTGGAAGATGACACCATATTACATGTCCATCAAAAAGGTTATCAACTCAATGATCGCCTTTTACGTCCAGCACGGGTAGTGGTAGCAAAGGGTATTCCTGTAGAAGAATCGCTTGAAAATCAAGGCTAAAACCCAATATCAATCGCTTCATTTTAAGTTTTAAAACAATGCAAATGAAGCTGCTATTCATTAACCATTAATTATTAACCATTGTTTTTAGGAGAACAGACTGATGAGTAAAATTATTGGAATTGATTTAGGAACCACCAATTCCTGTGTCGCTGTCATGGAAGCTGAAAAGAACCGCGTCATTGAAAATAGTGAAGGAACACGTACTACACCCTCTATTGTTGCTTATACCGGCGACGAAGAAGTCTTAGTAGGGCAATCTGCTAAACGTCAAGCCGTTACTAACCCAGATAGTACCTTATTTGCCGTGAAACGCCTGATTGGTCGCAAATATAAAGATAAGGTGGTGCAGCGTGACAAGGATATGGTTCCCTATAAAATCGTCGAAGCTGATAATGGCGATGCTTGGGTAGCTGTCAAAGGCAAAAAAATGGCACCGCCGGAAATTTCCGCCAGGGTGCTGATGAAAATGAAAAAAACCGCCGAAGACTATTTGGGTGAGTCGGTGAACGAAGCGGTTATTACGGTCCCAGCTTATTTCAATGACTCCCAACGTCAAGCGACCAAAGATGCGGGACGTATTGCCGGTTTGAAAGTCAAACGTATTATTAACGAGCCAACCGCGGCGGCTTTAGCCTATGGCATGGATAAAAAACGGGGTGATGCCAAAATTGCGGTGTATGACTTGGGTGGTGGCACGTTCGATATTTCTATTATTGAAATTGCGGAAGTGGATGGGGAACACCAGTTTGAGGTGCTATCTACTAATGGTGACACCTTTTTAGGGGGTGAAGACTTCGACTTACGCATTATTGAATATTTGGTTGAAGAATTCAAAAAAGATAGCGGGATTAATCTAAAAAATGATCCCTTGGCCCTACAACGCTTGAAAGAAGCGGCGGAAAAGGCTAAGATTGAACTGTCTTCAAGCCAACAAACGGATGTCAATTTGCCTTATGTAACGGCGGATGCGAGTGGACCGAAACACCTGAATATCAAATTGACCCGCGCTAAACTGGAATCTTTAGTTGATGATCTCATTGAACGTAGCTTGGTTCCATGCCAAACTGCTATGAAAGATGCCAATTTGTCTGCCAGGGATATTAACGAAGTGATTTTAGTCGGTGGACAAACTCGTATGCCATCGGTGCAAGATGCGGTTAAAAATTTGTTTGGTAAAGAAGCACGTAAAGATGTCAATCCCGATGAAGCGATTGCCATTGGTGCAGCCATTCAAGGCGGTGTATTAAGTGGTGATGTGAAAGATGTGTTGTTGTTGGATGTGACCCCGTTATCTTTGGGTATTGAAACCATGGGCGGTGTCATGACTAAGTTGATTACCAAAAATACCACGATTCCAACTAAGCACTCACAAATCTTTTCCACAGCCGATGACAACCAAACGGCGGTAACTGTCCATGTATTGCAAGGTGAGCGTGACGTTGCTGCGGCTAATAAGTCGTTAGAAAAATTTGATTTGGTCGGTATTCCATCAGCACCGCGTGGTGTGCCACAAATTGATGTCACTTTTGATATTGATGCCAATGGTATCTTGCACGTCTCTGCTAAAGACAAGGCTACCGGTAAGGAACAATCCATTTCCATCAAAGCCTCCAGTGGTTTGTCTGAAGACGAGATAGATCAAATGGTTAAAGATGCAGAGGCTCATGCCAGCGAGGATAAGAAGTTCCATGAGTTGGTTGAAGCCCGTAACATAGCTGATAATTTGATTCATTCGACCACTAAATCTTTGAAAGATTTAGGCGAAAAGGTCAATACTAATGATAAAACTGCCATTGAAGCGGCTATTGATGATCTCAAGGAAGCAGTGAAAAGTGATGACAAAGAAGCCATTACGGGCAAAACGCAAACTTTGGCGGAATTATCAGGTAAAATTGCACAGCAAGCCTATGGTCAAGCCGGAGAAGGTGGGGGAGAAGGTGGTCCTGATACTGCTGGTTTTACTGAAGCTGCTCAAACTGCAAGTGAAAAAGGCAAAACCAAAGATAATCAATCCGATGTGGTTGATGCTGAGTTTGAAGAGGTAAAAGACGGTAAAAAATAAATTGATTAAGTAGGCGCAGTGCTATGAAGTATTGCGCCTATTTTTTTGTCCAATATATACCAATATAATTGTGAAAAGAAGTAATTGTTTCACTGCGTAACGAAGTAATTGTGAATTGATAACTGATAACTGATAACTGATAACTGATATGGCAAAACGTGATTATTATCAAGTTCTTAATGTACAAAAAAACGCTTCTGAAGAAGAGCTAAAAAAAGCCTATCGCCGTTTGGCGATGAAATATCATCCAGATCGTAATCCAGATAATAAACAAGCAGAAGAAAATTTTAAAGAAGTCAAAGAAGCTTATGAAATTTTAAGTGACCCGCAAAAACGGGCAGCTTATGATCAGTTTGGACATGCTGGTATTGACGATACCATGGGTGGCGCTGGTTTTGGTGGCTTTGGTGGTTTTGGCGATATAGGCGATATTTTTGAAAGTGTATTCGGCGGGGGTGCGAGGGGCGGAAGTCAAGGTGTGTACCGAGGAAATGATTTGCGTTATGATTTGAGCTTATCGCTTGAAGAAGTCGCTGGTGGAACTGAAGTTAAAATCCGTGTTCCCACACAAGCCGCTTGTGACACTTGTCATGGTAGTGGTGCTAAACCAGGTTCTAGCCCAAAAATATGTCCACGTTGTGGCGGGCATGGTCAGGTACGCATTACCCGAGGCTTTTTCTCTGTACAACAAACTTGCCCTAGCTGTCGTGGTACAGGTAAAATCATCCAGGCCCCTTGTCCTCGGTGTCATGGTGGTGGACGTATCCAGGAACACAAAACATTATCTGTCAAAGTGCCACCCGGAGTGGACAGTGGTGATAGGATTCGCTTATCTGGAGAAGGTGAAGCTGGAGTTAGTGGTGGCCCACCAGGCGATTTATATGTACAAGTTAATGTACGTCCTCATCCTATTTTCACTCGCGAAAATAACCATTTATTTTGTGAGGTACCGATTAGTATTGTCTCCGCAGCTTTAGGGGGGGAGTTGGAAGCACCTACATTGAATGGTCGTGTTCTGCTTAAAATTCCACCAGAAACACAAACGGGCAAACAGTTCCGTATTCGTGGTAAGGGCGTTAAACCGGTGCGCGGTGGCTTAGCCGGTGATTTACACTGCCGTGTGGTAGTCGAAACGCCGGTTAATTTGACCCCTCAGCAAAAAGAGTTACTTAGAGAATTTGAAAAAAGTATGCATAAAAGTAAGCGTCATAGTCCCAAACAAAGTTCGTGGTTAGATGGCGTTAAAAAATTCTTTGAAGATATGAAAAATTGAATCACAATTCCAATAGTACTATTTTTTGAAAAAATAGTATAACCAGTTTAAAAAATCCGATTTTTTCAAAAATCGGATTGGAACGTATAATTTAGCCACGTTTAGAACCTGGGATAAGTCACAAAAATACTATTTTTTAAATAGTATTTCTAAATCATTTTAAACTTTCTAAAATTAACCTCAATCAATTATTATACTCAACGCGGGAACAAACTTAACTTTTTTTCAATGAGGCAAGTGGGCAAAAAAAAGACTTTAGGAGCCACATAAAAGTTTAAATTATGCCCGTATACAGTATATATCAATCAAATACTTATTTGATGTTGCCAAGGATTACAAGGTAGAAATTGATGAAAACGAATGTTGCAATTGCCGGCGCAGCCGGTCGAATGGGACGTAGGCTTATTGAAGCTTGTATCCATGAAACTAATACGATTTTAACCGTTGCGCTTGAACATTCCCAAAGCAATCTGGTTGGTAGTGATGCGGGGGAATTAGCCGGAGTTGGTTCGCTTGATGTCTCCCTGGTTAATAATTTGGATGCCGTTATTACTCATTTTGATGTCTTAGTTGATTTTACCTCCCCAGAAGCGACCTTAACTCATTTAGCCGCCTGTCGTGCAGCTCGTAAACGCATGGTTATTGGTACAACCGGTTTATCGGCTTCGCAACGTGAGACAATTGAACAAGCAGCACAAGATATTGCGATTGTCTTTGCTCCTAATATGAGCGTTGGAGTCAATCTGGTTTTTAAACTGGTGGAAATAGCTGCTCAAGTGCTTGGCGATGAATTTGATATTGAAGTGATTGAAGCTCACCATCGTCATAAAGCTGACGCACCGTCCGGTACGGCCCTGCATATGGGTGAAATCATCGCTAAAACGCTAAAGCGTGATTTATCGGAATGTGCGGTATATGGACGACACGGAAAAACAGGGGAACGTGATCGTCATACGATTGGTTTTGAAACCATTCGTGCGGGTGATATCGTTGGTGAACACACTGTCATGTTTGCAGATGTGGGGGAACGTATTGAACTGACTCATAAAGCATCAAGTCGCATGACTTTTGCCAACGGTGCAATACGAGCGGCGCAGTGGATTATGCAAAAAGACA
>Ga0233404_10000544_pt1 | contig 10503 bp, 10 predicted proteins | sample Na_oxic_2_MG_FD_179861 | JGI IMG/M metagenome (GOLD analysis project Ga0233404, IMG submission 179861) | Seawater microbial communities from Saanich Inlet, British Columbia, Canada - Na_oxic_2_MG | ecosystem: Environmental > Aquatic > Marine > Inlet | place: Canada: British Columbia | collected...
ATTGAAAATTTATAGGTTCGATGATGGCAATGAAAATGCACACCATTATTTCAGTTAAATCGCTATAATGTCTATTGTGATTGATTTAACGCATTTGAACTACGCTACCAAAAAGAATGGACTAGAAAAACATGTTGTCTCCATATATTGAGCATATTGAGCATTTTTTTTCAACCTATCAAGATTTATTGTGGTTATTAACTGTTGCAATTGATTTATCTATCACGCTGCTACTTTACAGGCTGTTTGGTAAAATGGGACTTTATACCGTTGTGATACTTAATATTATGTTAAGTAATTTTCAAGGTCCTAAACTTACCGTTATTTTTGGTATGGAAACCAGTTTAGGGGTTATATTGTATTCTGGCATCTATTTCGCCACTGATTTACTCAGTGAAAAATATGGGAAAAGGGAGGGGCAACGTGCTGTATTATTAGGCTTTGCGGCTAGTATCATTATGGTTATTATGATTTATATTAGCTTACGGTTTTTGCCAAGTGATGTACCAGAACATGTAGAATTTGCAACAAATATCCATCATGCTATCGCCACCATCTTTAATTTTACTCCGCTATTTGTGTTTGGTTCCCTTCTAGCTTATATCATCACACAAAGTTTTGATGTTTGGATATTTCATTATATAAAAGAAAAAACCCAGGGTCGTCATCTGTGGCTCAGAAATAATGTTTCAACCATTACATCTCAAGCACTTGATTCCATTTTATATACCATGGTTGTCTGGGGTCCAGTTGTCGGTTTCTGGCAAGCTATTGAATTAGCTTTTGCTAAATATATCATCAAGGTTATCATTGCAGTTATTGATACCTTTTTTATTTACTGGGCACGAAGTTGGGATGTACATGATAAAGATTGGAATGAGTTTGAAAAGTAATCAGTTATCAGTTATCAGTAAAACTGGGGGTTAAATCCGTCAAAAAATGACCGATAATTTTTCACCATAATTTTGTTCCACCGATTTTATCGGTGGTTATTCACATTTAAACCCGAAGGGGGGTGAAAATTCATAACCCAGAAGGGGTAAAACATAAATAGCCTTATGTGAAATAATCGATAAATATTTGGGGTGAAAAACTGGCTGGCAAAATCAGGATAGATTTAACAGCTCTGTAAAGAACCTCTGTTTTTCCAAAAAACTGGGATTCTAACTGGGGTGGTGAAAATGTCACAGACAGAATGACTGAATGTGATCCCGTTTTTGTTCCCCCCTCATTTTTTTGATTTGAAAATCAGTCATTTACAAAATGCAGGGGAACAAAAATAGGATCAACTTTTGAGAACATTGGTAACATTTTCACCACCCAAGATTCTAATCCAATACCCGTGAATGAAAAAGTTTATGTATTAAATCAAATAGTTAAAAACATATAATCCTTCTAAAAATAGGTTATTTGATTGTTCTTCAATCTGAGACGTTCATTAATTTATAAAAAATAAACATATATTTTATATGAATATAATTAACCCATTGGAAATAACAATTATAACTGTTTGATTTAAAATATTTTTTTCATTCACGGGTATTGGATTCTAACCTGGTATTTTGGTATGTTATTTATTTTTACTCCTTATCAATTCCCAATATTAATTGAAAAATATGAACAGTGCAGTAGAATGGAATAATCGTTATCAAACAACAGCAAATATGCCACCGCCTTGTCAAGTACTCGCCGCTTATACACATTTATTACCTTCCAGCGGCACCGCTTTAGATTTAGCTTGTGGCTTAGGGGCTAATGCTCTCCTACTTGCCCGTCATGGTTTAGATACTTATGCATGGGATTATGCTCAAACGGCACTTGAGCGTTTACAAGCTTATGCAGTAACTCAACCTGGGCAAATTCATACCCAGGTATGTGATGTGAGTGTTTCAAAACCTTCCCCCGCTACTTATAATGTTATTGTGGTGTGTCATTTTTTAGATAGAAGTTTAATGTCTGCCTTGATACAAGCCCTAAAACCAAATGGTTTACTATTTTATCAAACTTTTACGCGCACTTGTGTCAATGATTGTGGTCCGAAAAATCATGAATTTCGTTTAAAAGATAATGAATTATTGCTTATGTTTGCTGATTTACAAGTAGTGGTTTATCAAGAAGAAGCCTGTATCGGAGATACAACGCAAGGTTTTCGTAATGAGGCATTATTAATTGCAAAAAAAATCCCCTTTGACAAAGGGGGTTAGTGGAAATGGTGTGCAAAAATCCGATTTTTCAAAAAATTTTTAAATATGCTTGATATGATGGTAAATAAATACTATTTTAAAAAATAGTATTTCTAAATATGCTATAGTTCACGCTATGCAAGCGCAAAAAATTGGAAATCATCTGTACATTTTTGGAAAAATATTTTGTTTGATAGCATAAAGGTCTAAATGAAATGAATATCTCCTTTGGAAAGGTTTTTATCATCAGCGTAACTACTTTGGCTGGGGTATCTTGTACAATACCACCGGTTCGTCCTCCCCAACCAAGTGCCATACCAATAGAACGTCAAGAAAAGATAACCGAAATTGACCAGGTACTACTACCTTCTAAACCATCCCCTTCGCCTCTGGCTGAAATAACGGAAATTGATAAACCACTGATACAACATAAGCCTGTATTAACACCTCCACCGGTGGTAGCATTACTACCGACTTCCCTTCTTCCCCTACGTAATACATCGGTTGTCCCTGGTGGTGTTGCCTGGATAAGCTTGCCTAACCAAAGTGCCACGCCACCTAAGATTCTATATCAAAAACGCCAGGTAGTGGTATTGCGTCATGGAAAAAAATGGATGGCACTGATAGGTGTTCCCCTAAATGCTAAAGTGGGATCGCATAGCGTTATTGATCAACAAACAGGGAAACGTTATTCATTTAAAGTTAAGTATAAAAAATACAAAACCCAACATGTTAGGATAAAAAATAAACGTAAAGTTAATCCTAATCGCCAGGATTTACAACGCATTAGGCGTGAACTAAAGCAGATTCAAGCCGCTTTGTCTAGTCATTGGCAAGCAACCTCAAATTCGCCTTTGCCATTAATGCAGCCAGTCAAGGGGCGTTTTAGTAGCCCTTTTGGTCTTCGTCGTTATTTTAATGGACAACGCCGTAATCCCCATAAAGGGCTAGATATTGCCGCACCTCTGGGTACCCCGGTTGTAGCCGCCGCGTCAGGTAAAGTAGTAAGAACAGGCCATTATTTTTTCACTGGGAAAACAGTGTTTATTGATCATGGTCAAAGCGTAGTGACTTTATATGGTCATCTTAATACGATTGTCGTCTCTTCCGGACAAACGGTAAAAACAGGACAATTCATTGGAACGATTGGCAAGACAGGACGTGCATCTGGACCACATTTACATTGGGGGGTGAGTTTGAATAATACCATGGTTGACCCCATGTTAGTGAAACAGTAGGTTGCCAACATGATTGCTAGATAGTGTCCATCCGGAAGCACTTCCAAAACAAAAGCTTTGAACTCCAAGATGTCTGTTGTTTGGAGTCCAAAGCATAGCTTTTTTTAAACAGGAAGTACCGAAAAAGCAAAAGCTTTGAACTCCAAGATGTCCGTTGTTTGGAGTCCTTCGCTATAGCGTAGGTTTTTTTTAAGGCGTTTCCGGATGGACACTAGATAATCCTTTCTAATTGTGAATGGTGAATTGTCAATGATTAATTGTTAATGAAGGATTGCTGTTGATTAATCTCAATACTATAATTAATCATTCACAATTCACAATTCACAATTCACAATTCACAATTATTATGGTTGGCGACAATTGATAATGCGAATAGTGATATTCGCTACTCCTGCGCCAGCCGTTTCCTGTTTAAATCTTGTATTGAGCGTTGCGGCTTGCGCTTTTGCTTTTTCCTTAAAGAGGAATTTTTGTGTCTTTCAAAGATTTTCAATTACACCCTGGGATCCTTAAAGCCGTACAACAGTGTGGCTATAGCACACCTACACCCATTCAGTCTGAAGCCATTCCAAAAGTGCTTGCCGGCCATGATTTGATTGGTTCTGCAAATACCGGCACAGGTAAAACGGCTGCTTTTGTGCTGCCGGCTTTACAGCGTCTGACTAAGCGCCGCTTTAAAAAAACGTCTGGCAAACCGTCAGTATTAATATTGACCCCAACGCGAGAATTAGCTAATCAGGTTAATCAAGCCATTCGCAACTATGGTAAAAATCTTCGTTTATCAAGTGTTATCCTGGTAGGAGGAATGCCTTATGGCCCTCAACTCCGAAGCTTGTCACGGCCCGTTGATATCGTGGTGGCAACCCCTGGCCGTTTAATTGACCATATTAATAGTCGTCGCGTTGATTTATCCAATGTTAACATGTTGGTGCTTGATGAAGCTGATCGTATGTTGGACATGGGTTTTGTTGATGAGGTGAATCAAATTGCCGATTTGACCCAGACTGATCGTCAAACTTTACTATTTACCGCAACTTGGGATAACGAATTGTCAGCATTGGCGCATCGCTTACTCAAGGAGCCAGAACGCATCCAAATTGAAAGCCAGCCGACTCAACATAATATTGAACAACGCTTACATCTAGCCGATGATCTTAAGCATAAAAACCGCCTATTGCATCATTTACTGGATGATAATGAACTGAGCCAAGCGATCATTTTTTCCGCAACGAAACAAGGTGCTGATATACTCGCTCAAGAATTGATAGCGCAAGGACATTCCGCGGCAGCTTTACATGGTGATATGAAGCAGGGCGCACGCAATCGAACTTTAATGAATATGCGTCGGGGCAGATTGCGCTTATTGGTAGCGACTGATGTAGCAGCACGGGGGCTTGATGTCACTAGTATTAGCCATGTGATTAATTTTGATTTACCCCGTTTTGCTGAAGATTATGTACACCGCATTGGGCGTACAGGACGTGCAGGTGCAGCGGGAACGGCTATCTCTTTTGCGTTGCCAGGTGATGCCATTCATTTAGAACGGATTGAACGTTATACCGGTCAAAAAGTGGCTCAACATGTGATTCCTGGACTGGAACCAACACGTGGATTACAACGCGCTCGCAAAAATAAACGCAAATCTCGTGGCGATACTTCACAGCCAAGGAAATACTATAGTGGTCCCAAACGCAAGGGGGGGGGAGGTCGCTATAACCAACCGCAGGCCCACAAACGACAAGGTAGGAACCTGGGTAGTAAAAAAATGGGCGCAACTACCTAGTGCCTTCGGGCGGAAATCTTCAGGCCATTGAGAAATCCGATTTTTGGAAAAAATCGGATTTCTTTGCCCTTAATAAATGTACTATAGATGTTCAGAAAAATAATTTTTTGACCTGCCAGGTTTTGGAAACCTGGCAGGTTTTGTGAAGTTATTTATGTGAAAAACTATACAACCTATTATTGCCCATTAATGAATCATCCTAGAACCACCATAATAATCAATATCCTCTTCTACTTTTTCAAGCAACTGTTCTTGAAAACATTTTTTACACATTAATTCTATGGAAAAATCTAAGTGCTCATGGGGATAACTTTCAAGAATAGCGTTGATACAGTCGTTCCGATCTTCAGAATCAACCACAATTTGATTCGCATTATCCTCATTACCATCAATCAGGAAAGAAACGATACAAACAAAACTTTCTCCATGTTCTTCTTCAGCTTGGATATCACCCAGGAAGGGCATGTCAGGCACCGTTTGATCAGTTTGTTCTAGTTGCTGACTTTCCCTATACTCTTCAAGCAAATCAAGCCATTCTTGGAGTTCAACATATTGTGGCTTTTTACCCGACTGCTTGGAAAAAACCATTATTATCTGTGTTTTGGGTGTGGGAAATTCGTTTGTCGGATATTCAAGCCTCACCACATCATTATCTCCAAAGATGCCTTTCAGTTCATCTGAGGATACGGTAATAAAAGATTGAGGTGTCTCTTCGGATAGTTTAAATTGACTCGTCATTTTTGGTATATCCATTTGTAAAGAATGTTTTTCGGAGCTTGCAGAGGCAACCATAAAGGATTGTTCCTACAGTAAGTAATATTATGCTTGTAGGGGCGGCAATCCCTTGTGGTTGCCCTTATGCTTGTAGGGGCAATCCCTTGTGGTGGTTGCCCTCAGTACACACAAACTTATCTCCAACTGCAATTTCACCATCACTAATCACTTCCACATAAATCCCAAAATCAGGATGCCCATAAGTATCCAGCAAGGTTCGTGGAATCTTTAAATCTCGCACAGCCGTTTGGGGGTTCACATTGGTAGCAACGCAACGCTTAATGAGTTTAACGCCACGCACTTTAGCCGTACCTAACCTAAATTCTTTGCCCACCCAGTCTAAATCTTCCCAGGGAGACGCTCCTTCAAAATAAACATTAGCGCGAAACCGCAAGGGGTGAACCTTTGTACCGAGTACCTTTTCCAATTCACGTATGCTGGCTAAATTAATACACGACAACACTTTCGCATCAACATCGGAAAAGCTATGTGAGGGGGCTTGGACTAACTTGGGCGTACCCCGTATTTCATCACCAAGATAATGAGCAAAAAATTTTTCAATCTGTTTTTGTCCTTCAATGTTTTGTAAATTGCCACAGGCAATTTGTTGATCATTTTGGAAAATCTGCAAAATACCGGTACTGTCATTATAAACGGTATCTAGGGCAGCTAAACGTTCATTTTTCATCAGCATCAAAAAATGCGTTTTCGAAAGATGTTGTGGTACCTTTGGATTAAATTCGGTTGTCCCGTGTGCTAACGCAAAATGGCGATCTAACGGAATCGTTTTGCCGATTTTCAAAAAAGTGCGCTGTAATACTTCGGGACTCATACCCTTAATAGGATAACGATAAAGATGAGTGATCGTTGGCATATAGCAATGGTTAATGGTTAATGGTTAATGAATTTTAATATAAATATTAATCACTTAGTTAGCTTAAGCCTGATTTATTCAATCGGGAAGCTCTAGAGTTAAATCTTTTTAATTGGGTATTGGGGATTGGAAAACATCATGAAGTATACTGAACGTACTTGAATTCTGTGAAAATGCTGTATAATAAATACTATTTTTTGAAAAATAGTATTTCTGGGATGCCCAAACCAGTATAGAAATCGGATTTTTTTGTTCTTGAATTTTCTAAAGTATCAAGTACGCTCAGTATAATTGGAAATTGGTTCATTGCGTAATTGAGAATTAGGTATTATAAACCTGACAGGTTTTTGATACCTGTCAGGTTTTTTCAATGGAAAAATTATTCCCATTCTATCGTTGCTGGCGGTTTGCCAGAAATATCATAAGTGACTCGCGAAATACCGGTGACTTCATTAATAATCCGATTCGACAATTTTTCTAATAAATCATAAGGCAACTGCGCCCACCGTGCCGTCATAAAATCAACAGTCTCCACCGCTCGCAAAGCGACTACATAGTCATAATGTCGTGCATCTCCCATGACACCTACCGATTTGACAGGTAAAAAAACTGCAAATGCTTGACTGACTTTATCATACCAACCCTGTTTGTGTAATTCTTCCATAAAAATAGCGTCTGCAAAACGTAAAATATCAGCATACGTTTTTTTAACTTCACCTAAAATTCGCACCGCTAAACCAGGTCCTGGAAAGGGGTGACGATACACCATTTCATAAGGCAAACCTAATTCGATACCTATATTACGAACTTCATCTTTAAAGAGTTCACGCAGCGGTTCAAGTAACGTAAGTTTCATTTTTTCCGGTAAGCCACCGACATTGTGGTGAGATTTAATGACATGCGCTTTACCGGATTTTGCGCCCGCAGATTCTATTACATCTGGATAAATTGTACCCTGTGCCAGCCAGGTGGCATTAACCAGTTTGCTAGATTCTTCTTCAAAAACGTCAATAAATAAATTACCAATGATTTTACGCTTTTGTTCCGGATCGGATACCCCTTTTAGTGCTTCTAAAAAACGGGCTTCGGCATTAACATGGATGACATGTACCCCAAGATGTTGAACAAAAGTTGCCATCACTTGTTCGGCTTCATGCAAACGTAATAAGCCATTATCAACAAATACGCAAGTCAATTGGTCCCCAATGGCTTGATGCAATAAAGCCGCTACGACAGACGAATCAACGCCTCCCGATAATGCGAGCAAAACTTCACTATCACCTACTTGGGTACGAATCTGTTCAATACTATCTTCAATGATATTCGCCGGCTGCCACAACGCATCACACTCACAGATATCATGTATAAAACGTTGTAAAATTTGAGCACCTTGCAAAGTGTGAGTCACTTCAGGATGAAATTGTAAGCCATAAAAATGACGGGATTCATCAGCCATCGCAGCCATCGGGGTATTATCGGTTGAAGCAATACATTTAAAACCAGGCGGCAACTCACTCACTTGATCACCATGACTCATCCACACATCTAATAAGCCATAACCCGCCTGGTTAACATGATCCTCAATCTGATGGAATAATGATGAATGTCCCAGCACACGCACTTTGGCATAACCAAATTCACGTAAATCAGAAGCTTCGACTTGCCCTCCTAATTGGAGTGCCATCGTATGCATACCATAACACAAACCTAATACAGGCACCCCTAAGCTAAATACACACGCCGGGGAGTGAATATTTTTATCATTCACAGATTCAGGGCTACCGGATAAAATAATACCTTTAGGTTGAAAATCATAAATAGCCTGTTCTTTAATATTGTATGAATGAATTTCACAATAAACACCGGCTTCTCGAACGCGCCGAGCAATTAATTGCGTATATTGCGAACCAAAATCAAGAATTAAAATACGATGAGCATGGATATTTTGCATTTTTTATAATTGGAGTCAAATGAATTATAATTATGTCGATACGCAAAAATATTTTAACATTTTAAACTTGTTCAAGAAATCCGATTTTTTCAAAAATCGGATTTCTACTGATTTTAAAAATTAGAACTTCAAGTAAAGAACGGCTCAAAAATAACTTCCTCGTTCACTAAGGAATGAGATTTTAATCACTTCCAAAACTTTCAAGCCAAACCTGGCAGGTTTAGTTTCGTATATTATTCAATAGAAAGAATGAAGCGCGGTTATCCGTTAGGGATTGCTGGTATGAAAAGGGAGCAGTTTTATGACTAAGCGTGAGCGTCGTTATACACTGGATGCAAATATCTTGATTTATGCTATTGATAGCAAGGCGGGTGAAAAGCACCAAAAAGCCATTGATATTGTTGATAAAGCTATTTTTTCAAAATTCCATATTGACATTACAAGTGTTATAGACGTTCAGAAAAATAACTTCCGAAAAACCTGTCAGGTTTAGCGTGTGAAATTATTTTTCTGAAAAACTATAGGTGAATTTTACTTTGCCACCACTCGCAAAATGCCAATGGAAAATGCTGAACAACAAGTCAATGATTGGCAACTATTATTTCCTGTAGTGGCAGCGACACCTGAGTGCCTTACTGATGCAATGTCATTGACTCGACAACATTTAGTGTCATTTTGGGACGCGCTTCTTTTGATAACGGTGAAAAAAAATGAAATCACTCATATTTTGAGTGAAGATTTTCAAGATGGTATTATTTTGGAAGATGTTTTGGATGGTAGGTTTGGATGGTAGGTAATGTGGTATCTTCTCTAAATTCGGTGGAAAAAACCTGACAGGTTTCCAAAACCTGTCAGGTTTGGGCTAGTTTACCCACACTTTTTGATAAGATACGTAATGTGGTAGGTTTCGCTATGAGTGATTTAAAAATCACTTATAATAGTAAATTTAAAAACAGCAATATTTGACTTTATTGTGCTAAAAAAATGTTTAAGCCCGCTTTTTTCCTTGTTGAAGAAAACATAAATCGTAAAATTCCCATTTATGTCTGATGATACAGGATACTGTAATATTTGGTAAGTTTCATCAACGTTATGTATTGATTCCATAAATGCTGTTTGTGGCTCAAATACAAATGGCTCAAACGGATCGTCAACCTTATATAAAAAATCACCAGAAGGTAATTTAATAATAACCCACAAGTCAACTTGTTTGTAGTAGGGCATGTCAATTGGTACATGCACACTGATATCAATTGTTTCTCCAGCATAATAATGTGTCACATCACGATCATCTGGCTCTTTATTATAATCTGTTATACTTAATCCAGTACTTGCTGGCTTATCTACTAACCACTCATAATCTTGAGGATAATTAATACCCTCATAAATACCATCCAAAAAGCTTGTAGCTACGTCATCAGATGTATACAAACCATACATATATGGGTTATCCATGACATAGTTTTCACCTTTTTCAAACCATTCTTTTTTTACTCCAGTGATAGGTTCACCATTTTCATCAAGTATAGTCGGTTTCTCAAAATCATCATACGGAAACGGAGGTAAAAATGGAGGTGGTGGTGGTAGTTCATCAAATAGGGTTTCTTCAGCCTTTACTAACGGGCTTAATGCCATAAAAAAAACTAAACTAAGCAAAAATAAATCAATGAATTGTTTTTTCATAATGATTTTCTACTTTA
>Ga0233404_10000545_pt1 | contig 10495 bp, 6 predicted proteins | sample Na_oxic_2_MG_FD_179861 | JGI IMG/M metagenome (GOLD analysis project Ga0233404, IMG submission 179861) | Seawater microbial communities from Saanich Inlet, British Columbia, Canada - Na_oxic_2_MG | ecosystem: Environmental > Aquatic > Marine > Inlet | place: Canada: British Columbia | collected...
CCGTGTGATTGTCGGAGCGTGTAGCAATCATGGGCAAGTGTTAACGGATGTCACTTTTGGCTCATACGCGAATGTTGCGAGAGGAGAATTAGCCGGTATCATTACCAATCAAGGACTTCTATCCAACATCACGGTTCAATCCGGCGCGGTAGTAAGCGGTGGTAAGTTAACCGGTTATATCAAAAATGCCGGTACACTCACTGACTTTGAATTTGTAGGTGCTTCTATCACTGGCGGCACCTTGTCAGGTACTATCTACAATAACAGTAAAGTGGGTGGTTTCTTTCAAGATGTCCAGTTAGCAGCCGATACTCATATCATCGGTGGGGTTGTAAGCGGTGATATTCAAGGTGATTGTGAAGCCCCGGCTAAATTAGAAAACATCATCGTTGAGTCTGGTAGTCATCTCTCATGCGTCATTATAGATAATGGTAGCGAGCAAGGTGACAGTATAGTCTTGGCAGAAGGTGTTACTTTTGGGCAAGGCGTACAATTTGCTCACTTAAAAATATCAAGTGAGACTGCCGAGGAAGAAACGCTCCCGAATCTCTATCCACTTAGTGGAGCAATAGCAATCAACGCCCAAGGTGAAACAATTGACTCAAACGCGCTTTTTGCTGCCGGCATTGCCGTCAATGGTGGAAGTTTTGAGCGCAATGTGACATCCAGCCTTTCTGACAGCGTAGATATTCGTGGGCGCATCGAAGTTGACATGGTGCATATCGGACAAGTTGTTGATATTTCGGTAGTTATCGCTCAAACATCGTCTGACAATGCGTTGCATTATTCTATGTTAGATGCTGATGGTGACTTTATACCTTGGGATGAAGACATGGGGAGTTTGGTGCCGATCCAAACTGTTAAAACTTCGGCAGCTCCTATAGAAGTGCAGATATACGCTGGGCAGTTTGATGAGACTGGGGTATTAAACTTTTATTTTGGGTATCGTTTAGCAGATGGGATGGTGGTGTATAGCCCTGATAGTTTAAAGGTTACCATTATTGAGTGAGACCATAATTTCATTGTTAGACGGATTAGCTAATTCATTAATTTTCACATTAATAACATTTTTTCATCACAATTTATCCATAATGTATTGTTATTCTGTGTACTGACAAGGCAATTTAATCTGTCAAGAATGGTTGTCAAGACGAATTGAAAGCTATACCTTCAATTTATATTCAACCATTTAAATGAAGAGTTGCACAACTCACTGTAACCTAATTTTTCACGATAGGAAAATTATGATGAATAAAACGATGAACAAAACGATTCTCACGCTATCGTCTGCTATTGCACTTGGCCTTTCGGGCCCAATCAGTATGGCCGATGATGGCATGAGTTTTATGCAGATAGCCAAAGGTGGGAATAATCCCGCAAGACAAATGGCACGGTTTGACATCAACCAAGATGGACAGATAACACTAGGCGAAGTGCAATTTGTGCGCGAAACTCGCTTTAAGAAAATGGATGTTGATAGCAGTGGCCGGGTAAGCTTGGAAGAATTTAAGGCTGCCGCTAAGACTGCCAGATACGCGAAAAAGCGACAACGTCCTGGATCTGAGGCTGGTGAACCGGATTTTCCTGATGAAGGGGCACGACGTGGTCAACGGTCAAGCAAACGTAAAGGCAAACGGTTAAAGGCTAAGTTCAATCGCCTTGATAATAACAAGGATGGGCAAATTTCCCTTAAAGAATTCACAGCGAAGGTGCCGTTTTTCGATAGATTTGACACGAATAAAGATGGTGTCATCACGATGGAAGAGCTGAGTCAAAAAAACCGTCGTCGCCGATAGGCGAACTAAAGTGTCGAATCATAAATATAGTTGGCACTAGCATAAATTGATCTTTTGGAATTTTAAATACTGAAGGACGGGGTTGTAAACCCCGTTCCGCGTTTCATAGTGATTAAATTGAATTAAGATAGCGGCTCATTCATCATTCTTCACACAGAACACTTAGTTTCTCCAAATTATCTTCATAATGGATTGCTATTGTGTTTCATAGTGATGAAGTTAAATTAATGTGTTGGCGAATTCTGTCATTCTTCACACAGAACACATAGTTTCTCTAAATTATCTTCACAATGAGTTGCTATTCTGTTCCTGAGTGATGAAGTTAAATTAATGTGTTGGCGAATTTTGTTATTCTTCACACAGAACACATAGTTTGTCCAAGTTATCTTCACAATGGGTTGCTATTCTGTTCCTGAGTGATGAAATTAATGTGTCAGCTCATTCATCATTCTTCACACAGAACACATAGTTTCTCTAAATGATCTTCACAATGAGTTGCTATTCTATTTTGTAGTTACAATACCTTCGCCAATATCAAAATTTGTTGTTTGTTGTTTGTTGTTTCGGGAATGAGGTACGATTTCCCGAAACCTATATAAGAGTTTCGGGAAATCCGCTTCGCGCAATGAACGAAACAAATATCCAAATATCCAATTGGCGATGGTATTGGTAGTTAGTGATGAAATAAAAATTAGATGGATTAGCTAATTCATTAATTTTCACATTAATGACATCTTTTCATCACAAATTATCCTTTTGAAAGTTTATATGTGCGAACTAATATTTAAACCAAGGGAAGTATTAATCATGAAAACAATCACTACTTTGTCAAGTGCCATTGCTTTAAGTTTTGCGATGAATGCTGCCATTGCCGGCCCAAATCATGGTAAGATGGTAGCAGAATTTGATGTAGATAAGGACGGCTCTATCACACGAGCCGAAGTTGATCAGGTGCTGAGTGAAAAATTCGCCACCGCCGACACTGATGGAGATGGCATGTTAACCACAGATGAAATGTCAACCGCCCATGAACAACGCAAACAACAACACATCAGCGAACGTTTTGCTGAGATAGATGTTGACGGTGACGGTTCACTGAATCTGGAAGAATTCCAAGCCGGTAAACCAGCTTCTAAACGACGACATCGTTTTAGTGGTGAACATGTTGGTGAACGTTTTGCTGAGATAGATATCGACGGTAACGATTCACTGAGTTTGGAAGAATTTCAAACCGGTAAACCAGCCGGTTGTCGTGGTAAAAGACACGGTCGTAATCCGGAAAAAATGTTTTCTCGACTGGATCAAGATGGTGATGAACTACTTTCTAAGACTGAATTAGATACACCGTTACTGCGGATGTTTGAACGTTTGGATAGTAACCAAGATGATGTGGTTTCTGCGGAGGAAATGAACCAAGCTCCATTTCATCGTGGTGGTGGTAGACATCATGGTAACGGTAGACAGCAATGGCAAAGATGATTGGAGAAATAATCCAACATCCAGCGATAATTTTGTCCGGCTAATTTGAAATTTACTTAATTTTGATGGTAAAGAAATCCGATTTTTTCAAAAAATCGGATTTCTGGTTGGCACAAGTAAAAATCCCGTCCCACAATTCTTTTCATGCAATCATTAAATCATAGTTCAAGATTGTTTGAAAAGATTTTCTCTTCTATCCCAATCATAGCTTTCATGTAATCATTAAATCATAGTTCAAGATTGGTTTTGTGATGAATCAAAGCGCATAACATCTTGGGATTATCCTTTAACCGGTATTGGGAAATTTTGCTGGATATAATTTTCCAATTCATCCAGTAATTCAATTTGTTGATTATCAAGTTCGGCTTCCTTCCTCAGTTGGTTAATACGAAGGAGTGCGTCGGTGGGGGTGGTACGCTTTTGATTTTTATAATCTCGTAAAGCATCATCTTCGTTTTTTGGACTGACGCGCCGCATATAATCTTCAAAATCTTTAGTTAGCATGGGGGGCAAATTGTCAGGATAATTTCGACATAAACAACGGCTCGCCAGTTTACGCATGTCAATATCTTCAAATTTGTTGACAATTTCCACTTTCTCTGCTTTTGAGGCAGCATGATGAAATTGACGACATAATGCTTGTTCCCTATCGGATAAAAAGCGTTTTTGATAAAGTGCAGCATCAATATCCAAATCCGGAATTTTTGGGTAGCGAAATTCACGGTGATATTGAATAATCTTGTGGAACAGCGTGGTATGAGACTGGAGCCAATCTTTATTTTCTTCAACAAGGGCTTGTCGTTCCGGGCTTAAATAATCCCAATAACGTTTCTCGGGTAGTAATACAATACCGGGTTCCCCATTTTTTTTGCGGATAACCCAACTTTTTTTGGCGAGAGCCTTTTCATTAGAGAAAGTGTCAGCAGTGATCTCACGTAATTGAGGATTGTCCAAACGTAGCCAAAGTGATTGATTTTTATAATGAATTGAATTGCCAATTAACAGTACTGGTACTTGATATTGATTAGCTGAGCCGTATTCATTGTTGATCATCAAAGCGATGCGACTAGTACAAGCAATACTATGGAAAGAAATGGGAATTGTCCCAATACGTTTGCTATCTATCGCTTTGTCAAAATAATCATCCAAATAACGCCACATTTTTGGCTCTTTATGAAACCGTCGCGCCAATTCAACGCTGGCTTCAACATCTGTCATAGCGTTATGTGCCATTCCCTTTGCCAGTTGGTTAGCTTTGCTAAGATGTTCAAGGCGCATCGTGGATTTGCCATCAATTTCCGGCCAATTGTCTAAAACTTCCCTCTTATATAAATAATACATAATCGTTATAGGGAGTAAATCACTACGACGACAGCCATCTTTAAATTGGTGAGTATAAGGCGGCAATAAGTTGCGGTGAAAACTGAAGCGGAGAAATTCATCATCGAAACTTAATATGTTATAACCAATACTGATCGTACCGGGATTATTTATCAGACTATGTATCTGCGTAATTGCCTCAAACTCGTTTATGGTTGGGCTTGATTGTGCGATGATAGAAATACGATGGAGTATTGTAGCCTCTGGAGATGGGATGACATCGGGACGAATTCTCACCATAATGTCGTGACGTTCAATTTCATTAAATGCCATATCAGTACGAATAGCGGCAAATTGCAACACTTGATCAAAAGCTTTGTTAAGCCCGGTTGTCTCTAAATCATAGAAAAGGTAATTGCTCATTAATTGTGAATTGTAAATTGTGAATTGTGAATTGTGAATGCCTCAAAATTGGCAGAGAGGTTAATAATACTATATAATTTTTCATTCGGGGCAACCACAAAGGATTGCCCCTACGACAATTAATATACCAATTGGGGGCAACCACAAGGGATTGCCCCTACGACAATTAATATACCAATTGGGGGCAACCACAAGGGATTGCCCCTACGACAATTAATATACCAATTTGGGGCAACCACAAGGGATTGCCCCTACAACATATCCTCAATCAATGTAGGGGCAATCCTTTATGGTTGCCCGTGGTATATTAATTTCAATCAATGTAGGGGCAATCCTTTATGGTTGCCCGTGGTATATTAATTTTTTCGAGTTACCCAAGTTCATTCTCAATAAGAGGAGAGTAATTCAAATGTACCGTACTATACTCATGATTGGTTTACTAGCCACTGTGCCTATCACCACGCTGGCAGAAGATGTCAGTGACACACCAGATAATGCCAAGAAAACAAGCTGTACCAGCAAGAGAGGTCTCAAAGAAACCCTATCATCACCAACAGACGTGGATGTTTTTAAGTTCCAAGTGCGTACCGACAAAAACAATCCTCAACATGATACCAGTGGCAATGTCGTCGTGACTCTAAGCCAAAAACCACCCCCGGGTACTAATTCCCAGTCAGGTTGGCAGCTAGATTTGTATTCTGAGAACGATTTTGCTAACCGTTTGTACACAATTGCCCTGCCAGAAACCAATGTTGAAACTGAGTTTGAGCAAGGTTTAGCCCCCGGCATTTACTATTATAAGGTGTCTTCTATGGACAGTAACGTTTTTCCGGCAGCGGAATATACGTTTACATGCTTATGGGAAGAAAACGCCAATTATGAGAGACAACCCAATGACGTTCCCGAAACTGCGACGGCTATCAAAGTCAATGAAGACTATTATGGTAACTTGTCTTCGGTAAATGATATAGATATATATCGTTTTTCACTACAAGCCCCTGATTCTATTACTGTTACCCTGACTCAAGATATTCCGGGTTTGGATTCAACTATTGGTTGGCAATTTGGGTTATTAAATCGGGCTGAACCAGCGGTTAATGTGCCATCAACCACGCAATTCGGAGCTCAACAGGCTGCTCTTGATATTGGTGTATATTATTTTTTCGTTAAGGCATTATTATCGGCTGATGACCAAGAACAAACGGCTCCCGTTGGACGACGTTATCAGATAAAGGTTCATGCACCAAGTGCTCCTACGCCACCGGATAATTGTGAATTTGCTTTTGTTTATGCTCAACATCCACAAAGTCACCGTTGGGTAACAGTTTCCACGTCTTGTGATGTGCCAGCCGGCTGGTTTAGCCAAACGACACCGCCGGAAGATGGCGAGGTATGTCCCTCACCTCATGCAACTTATACTCTCCCTTCAGTTAAAAGTGATGGAACACCAAACCCGGGGCTAGTGAAGATACCATTAGTTGACTACACAGATGAGAAGGGTAATGAAATCACCGCACGAGTGGAATTGCAAGAGAAACCAAGGGCAACCGAAAATGAACCGTATTTGTTTGAAGTTATCTTGGATAAGGTTAGATTAATTCGTGTTGAAGTGCCCGAAATTCCGGTAGAAATTCCGGTAGAAATTCCGGTAGAAATCCCACCAACCCAATAAAGTACAACGAATTTTTCCATTTTATGCTGGACGGGGTTACAAACCCCGTCCAGCAAAAATTCACCATTATACATTCACCATTCACCATTCACCATTCACCATTCAACTATGGGCATTCACGAATTTTCTATCGATCAATTTTTGTCTCTTGACGATACTCAATGCGAGAAACGTATTGTTGCAGCTAAAGCCGCCCTCGGTAAACGTTTAGTAATTCTTGGCCATCATTATCAACGGCAAGAAGTTTTTAAACACGCTGATTATACGGGGGATTCTCTAAAACTATCACGTCAAGCCGCCCAATCCGGAGCTGAATACATTGTATTTTGTGGTGTGCATTTTATGGCAGAAGTTGCTGATATATTATCGCAGCCAGAGCAAATTGCGATTTTGCCGGATTTAGCCGCCGGATGTTCAATGGCTGATATGGCTAACCTTGAGAAAGTTGAACAAGCGTGGCGTGAATTGGATGTGGTGTTGGATGCGGATAAGTCCATTACCCCTATTACTTATATTAATTCCGCTGCTGATTTAAAAGCATTTTGTGGTCGTCACGGTGGCATTGTGTGTACGTCCACTAATGCACGGCATGTTTTGGAGTGGGCATTTAAGCAACGTGAAAAAGTGTTATTTTTCCCCGATCAACATTTGGGGCGTAATACCGGCTTTGCAATGGGAATTCCGTTGGCACAAATGGTGGTGTGGGATTTTGATAAGCCCAATGGCGGCTTGAGTGAAGAAAAAATCAAGAATGCTAAAATTATTCTTTGGGATGGTTTTTGCTCAGTCCATCAACAATTTCAAGCGGAACATATTGACCAATTTCGGGCAACCTATCCGAATGGTAAAGTTGTTTCTCATCCCGAATGTCCGTTTGATGTTTGTCAAAAATCTGATGAAGTTGGCTCGACTGAATTTATTATAAAGACAGTTAAAGCCTCACCAAAGGGAACACGTTGGTTGGTGGGTACAGAGGTTAATTTAGTTAATCGCCTCGCCCAAGAAAGCCAAGCAGATGGTAAGTCTGTTCATTACATGGCTCCAATTATTTGTATGTGTTCAACGATGTTTCGGATTGATCCGCCACATTTATTGTGGACATTGGAAAATTTGGTGGCTGGAAAGGTGGTTAATCAAATCAAAGTGTTACCTGAAATCGCGGAGCCGGCGCGTTTGGCGTTAGAGCGGATGTTGGCGGTGTCGCCTTAAAAGTAACTACAAGGATTGTTTATAATTAAGGGATTTAAAAGTAACTACAAGGATTGTTTATACAATACCTTCGCCAATGTCAGAATTTGTTGTTTCGGGAATGAGGCACGATTTCCCGAAACCTAAGTAAGAGTTTCGGGAAATCCGCTTTGCTCCATTCCCGAAACAAATATCTAATTGGCGAAGGTATTGTTTATAATAAGGGATTTAAAAGTAACTACAAGGATTGTTTATAATAAGGGATTTAATGAAATGCAATTAGAACGGTAGCTCTGAGGTGTTGAAAACCTCAGAGTTTTCTAGCAGTTATCGAGAAACTCTATAGACGTTCAGAAAATGGTAGTCCTGAATTGTGGGTGATGAATTTTCAACTTTGAAATAAATTTCAAGGTTGTGAGCATTAGTACCCTAAAGGGCACTAATAAACTGCAACCCAATGAGTAGGCTTTAGCCTACTTTAGCTTTTAGCCTTGAAATTTATTTCAAGGCTTATCTCAAAACCAGTCAGGTAGTTCAGACTAAGCGTATCAACGATGAATCGGGAAGCGTCTTTTCACTTGTTCTGCGTATTGCCCACACCATTTTTTACTGACACCCGTCACATAGAAACTTGGCTTGTTAGGATTCTTGCAAGAAATTGTTATTCTGTAACTCCCTCTGTCCCCATGGACACGGTATTTGTCAGTACTTCGAACTTTAAATGGGGCGGCTGCCTTCTTCATCGCTGTCTTAGCGTGGGCTTTACAATGGTCCACCGTCATCTTCCCGGCATGTTTTGTTATCCGGCTGCTAGTGCGTGCCGGAGAAGTATGCTTCTGAGTAGTAGTTGAAGTATGCTTCTGAGTAGTGACGGGATGACTCCAATGGGCCATGCCCGTCATGCTGACCATCATTAGTGCCACAAAGCTTATGGCTAATAGTTTGAGATGTTTCATCTTAGAGTACGTTCTCCTAGTTAAATAACTAGATATACTGAAAACTCAGGAAAATCCCATAGACACTGAGTGTCACAATAGGCATTCCAATTCAGAGCATGGTAACGATAAATCAATAAGTTACCAACGTCTCTTGAGTTTTCTTCAGATTAATGAAAGAGTCAAAGAGACAAACAGTCTAACATAGTTTTTAAAATCGGATGCTAGTCATGTTTACAGCTTTTAACTCGCTTTTCCAAACTTGACAATTAACTTTAACGATATGTTCTAACGATCCAAAAGAAAAAATTTCGCATGCCAACGCGGACGGCATTGTACTTGGTATGAAAATGAAAGTCAAACACAATACCTTGGATTGGTAGCGAATCGTTAAATCAATGAATTCACCAACCGGCACCAAATGGGATTGACAAGTTTTGGTAAGAAAAAATAGGAAATGGTGCCCCTGCTGGGACTCGAACCCAGATTAATCACTGGTTTAGGAGACCAGGGCATTATCCAGTTATGCGACAGGGACTATGATATATAACTAATTAACCAAACATGGTGGAGCCGAGGAGGATCGAACTCCCGACCTTGGCATTGCGAACGCCACACTCTCCCAGCTGAGCTACGGCCCCTTAAACTAATTAACAACTCACAAGAGAAAGTACAGATACTACCCCCTTCGGTATAGTATCTGTAGAATCAAATATGATTCAATTTTCTAACCAATGGAAGTCGCGCATTATACACGGAGAAAATCAATTGTGCGAGCCAATTTGGCAAAAATTTAATCGGGACTGAGCGTAATTTTAACTTAACTCCTTGTTAATCATAAATTTTCAATTTTTTACTCTACTTTAAACGAGTACGCAAACGTTGTACCGCTGCACGTACCTGCTCTGGTGCAGTTCCCCCAATATGATTGCGGGATTTAACTGAGCCTTCAAGTGTCAATATGTTATATACATCGTCATCAATTGACGGCGCAAAACTCTGCAAAATTTCCAAACTCAAAGTGTCTAACTCACAACTGTTATCGATACAATGGCGCACTATCTTACCAACAATTTTGTAGGCATCTCGAAACGGCACCCCTTTACGCACTAAATAATCGGCTAAATCCGTTGCGGTGGTAAAACCACGCCGGGCGGCTGCATACATTTGTGAACGGTGTACCTGCATAGTGGGTATCATATCAGCAAACACGCGCAAACTACCTTTTAAAGTGTCTACGGTGTCAAACAACGGCTCCTTATCTTCTTGGTTATCCTTATTGTAAGCCAGTGGTTGCGATTTCATCAAAGTCAAAAGACTGGTCAAATTACCATACACGCGCCCCGTTTTTCCGCGCACCAATTCCGGTACATCCGGATTTTTTTTCTGGGGCATTATTGATGAACCAGTACAAAAGGCATCACTTAACTCAATAAAATTAAATGGCGCTGATGACCATAAAATTAATTCTTCCGCAAACCGCGACAAATGCATCATCAATATTGCGGCGGCAGCCGTAAACTCAATCGCAAAATCGCGATCACTTACGGCATCCAAAGAATTTTCGGCTATCGTTTCAAAGCCTAGCAACTTCGCCGTATAGTGACGATCTATCGGATAACTGGTGCCAGCTAAGGCTGCTGCCCCAAGGGGCATACAATTTACCCGCTTACGACAATCTG
>Ga0233404_10000546_pt1 | contig 10491 bp, 6 predicted proteins | sample Na_oxic_2_MG_FD_179861 | JGI IMG/M metagenome (GOLD analysis project Ga0233404, IMG submission 179861) | Seawater microbial communities from Saanich Inlet, British Columbia, Canada - Na_oxic_2_MG | ecosystem: Environmental > Aquatic > Marine > Inlet | place: Canada: British Columbia | collected...
ATGTTGGCTAAACAACAAGGTGAAGAAGGTTCTATGCGTGGCGTGACCCTGAGCCTGTTGTGCGACCATATGTTACTGGTTCACCCAAAGCAATCCGCCCTACTTAAAAACAACCCGGGATGCCTGCTGGTTGCCTGATTGAACATCTTAAAATGGAAGCATTAGTGGATGCTATAAAAGAGATCGTTACCAATGAAAAGTCCTTGGATGCTTTTAAAATATTTGCGGAAGCACTCAATGAAGTTCTACCAACACGGCAGTCAAAAAAACATATGGCAGGACTGGATTTAGGAAGGATTGAACCGACACCTTCATTAGCTTATCAAAATGCAATGTGACAAAATTTTAGGAATTTTTTCAAAAAAAACTGCGGAATCAAGTATCAACAAACGGTTATTTTTCGCATCATAACAAAAAAAGGGTACTGACCCCTTTTATTCCTTTTATTCTTTTATTGCTTTTATTGCTTACTTTTCAATTGGATTCAAGAAAAAACTAACATTCAAGTCGCTTCTTAAAGTTCGTTCTTCTTTAGGTCTAATGGTGCATGTTTTCGGCAGACTCGCTGCGGCTATGTTTTTATTGGCTTTTAATTCTTAATTCGCATTTTTTCTTAATAATGCTTTGTTTGTGTTTGTAATATAAACAAATTTTATTTTCGCCTTGTATTTAATACTCTTTAGAAGTTATTGGAATTATTTTTGCAATAATGCAAAATTTATTCGCTAGGCAATAAACTGAAATATATGCTTTTTTTTAAGTCAAAATAACTTATTTATTAAGATCTAAAAATGGCAATTAGATTGTATAGCTTTTCAGATAAATATTTTGGTCTAAAGACCTGACAGGTTTTGGAAACCTGTCAGGTCTGAAAACTTTTATTTTTCTGAACATCTATAGATTGTATAGCTTTTCAGATAAATATTTTGGTCTAAAGACCTGACAGGTTTTGGAAACCTGTCAGGTCTGAAAACTTTTATTTTTCTGAACATCTATAGTTTATTGAAAATAAGAGATAAAAAATATTTTAGCTAGGTGAAGACAAAATATAATAACCTATTGTTATTATTGTAATTTTACAAAACAATTGCCACTTTTAGGTAAGAATATATTGCCCACAGGAGCCCACATCTACATTATTTAAAAACTTAATTTCAATAATTCTATAACTTATTGATTTTCAGATATTTTTAATTTTGTGTTTATATAAGTATATGAAATATATAAGATAATTATTTAGAAACAAGTCTATTGACAAAATAGTCTTTTTAAATTAAAATAAACAATGATTATGATTATTGAAAATTTTTTTAGAAATACTATCTTTGGTAAAAATCGTATTTTTTTAAGTCTTTTGATTTTAGGCGGTTAAAAAAAATACCCTAAACGAAATGACAATAAACCAAGTTTTTCAAAAAAATGACGGGTATATTATTTTCCCGCTATCGCTTTAAAAACTTCAAATTAAAATAAAAAATATTTTTTTGTACTTACATACTAACTAAAGTATATCCATGCTTCTCAAAGAATTGCGTATTTATCAAATAGTTACGTGAAATATTTTTGCGTATTTACCTGTAAATTATTGATTACATTAACATTTACAAATAATCTTTACGTTTCGATGCTGATTGAATTGAAAAATGTTCTGATGTCGCGTAGTTTTATACCAGTTTGACGCTCATTCAATCAGGAACGGACAATAACTGCTATATAATCAATAACTAACAGGGAAATCAGTGAAAATATATCGCATACTATCTGATTAACAAGATTTTTTATAGAAGGCTGGATATACTTTAGATACTAACTGAGGAAAAAAAGCATGTCACAAAAGATTATGTGGACAAAGACCGATGAAGCGCCCATGCTGGCGACTTACTCGTTTCTTCCCATCGTCAAAACCTTTACTGAGGGAACCGGCATTGATGTTGAAGCCAGAGATATTTCCCTGGCAGGGCGTATCATCGCCACTTTTCCGGAAAACCTGACGGAAGAGCAAAAAATTCCAGACGAATTGAGCGCTTTGGGCGAACTGGCTAAGAAACCTGATGCCAACATCATCAAATTGCCTAACATCAGTGCTTCTATTCCGCAGTTAAAGGCTGCTATTGCAGAATTGCAATCTCAGGGCTATAATCTGCCAGACTATCCGGAGGCTCCCAAAAGCGATGCCGAAAAGGAAAACAAGGCTAGATATGCCAAAATATTGGGTAGTGCTGTAAACCCTGTTTTGCGTGAAGGTAACTCTGACCGCAGGGCACCGGTTTCCGTCAAGAACTATGCCAAGAAAAATCCACATTCCATGAGTGCCTGGAGCAAAAACTCCAAATCTCACGTTGCCACCATGAACAGCGGCGACTTCTGCTCCAATGAAAAATCTACCACCATGAGCGCCGCAGCCGATGCCAAAATCGAATTTGTCAGTCAAAATGGCAGCGTCACCGTGTTGAAGGAAAAGGTATCGCTGGAAGCAGGTGAAGTGGTCGATGCGACTTTCATGAGCAAGAAGGCCCTGGTCAAATTCCTTGAAGAACAGGTAGCAAATGCCAAAACTCAGAACGTGCTATTCTCCCTGCACATGAAAGCCACCATGATGAAAGTTTCCGATCCCATTATCTTCGGTCACTGCGTCAAGGTCTTCTACAAGGACGTGATCGAAAAACACGCTGATACCATCAAGGAACTTGCTGTTAACTTCAATAATGGTTTTGGCGACCTTTTTGCTAAGATCGAGAAGTTGCCGGCTGGTAAAAAAGCCGAGATCGAAGCAGACATCCAGAAACAGTATAAGAACCGTCCCGCCATTGCCATGGTGAACTCTGACAAGGGTATTACTAACCTACATGTTCCCAGTGATATCATTATTGATGCCTCCATGCCCGCTGCAATCCGTGTAGCTGGTCAGATGTGGGACCCCAACGGCAATCTGAAAGACACCAAGTTTGTGATCCCTGATCACAGTTACTCGCTACTTTACCAGGCTACCATTGATAACTGCATTGAAAACGGTGCATTGGATCCGGCTACCATGGGTACCGTACCCAACGTAGGCTTGATGGCTAAGAAAGCGGAAGAATACGGCTCTCACCCCACCACGTTTGAAATGCCTAGCAACGGTACTATACGTGTCGTAGATACTAACGGTAACATCATCCATGAACACAATGTAGAAGAGGGTGATATATGGCGTATGTGTATGGTTAAAGATCTCCCTATCCAGGATTGGGTAAAACTAGCCGTGACCCGTGCCAAGGCAACCGGCTGGCCAACAATCTTCTGGCTAGATGAGCACCGCGCCCACCATGTCGAGATCAAAAAGAAGGTGGAACAATATCTGCAAAACCACGACACCAGTGGCCTGGATATTCGCATTATGTCTGTCTATGATGCGGCAAAATTCTCGGTGGAAAGGATGCGGGCGGGTGAAAATACTATCTCCGTTACCGGTAACGTTCTGCGTGACTACAACACCGATCTCTACCCAATCCTCGAAGTAGGCACCAGTGCTAAAATGCTCTCCATCGTGCCACTGATGAATGGTGGCGGTCTATTCGAGACAGGTGCAGGCGGTTCCGCGCCTAAGCACATCCAGCAACTGCAGCAAGAAAACCATCTCCGTTGGGACTCCCTGGGTGAATTTCTCGCCCTTGCAGCGTCGTTTGAGCACCTGGGCAACACGTTCAACAATGAAAAAGCTAATGTCCTGTCCAAAACCCTCGATCAAGCGACCGGCAAATTCCTGGATGAAAACAAGTCACCTTCGCGCAAGGTAAATGAGCAGGACAACCGGGGTAGTCACTTTTACCTTGCCATGTACTGGGCGCAGGCACTAGCTGAACAAACCCAGGATGCCGAGCTGAAAGCTCGCTTTGCACCGCTGGCGCAGAATCTTGCGGATAACGAGGAAAAGATCAATCAGGAGCTGCTCGGTGCTCAGGGCGTGGCAGTCGATATAGGCGGTTACTATCATCCAGATAATGATAAGAGCATTGTCGCTATGCATCCCAGTGCAACGCTTAATGCTGTGCTGGCTTCGTTTAGTTAAGGCAGGTTCAATACAAAATACATTATACCGATTTAACGTAACCCATTGATTTACTTAAAATTCCTATTTTGGTAAAGCTAATGAAATCAAGCACTTAAATTAAATCGGTATAATGTCTACTACATACTAAGGGCAACCTTTTCATTCAGAAACATCGTAAGTTTGCCATTTTTAAGGGCAAAAAAAAACCTGACAGGTTTTGAAAACCTGTCAGGTTTCAAGAAATTTTTTCAAAAAATAGGATTTCTAAAAGGGCAGAACATTCCAATCATCCTGATTAGAACAATCACCCGTCAATATAGTAACCAAGTTCATATCCTTGCCACTTATCAAATTGCCGAGTTTTTCAAGATCAGCATCAGCATAAGGAGAAGCATCTGTCGTAAACAGTATCACGCCGCCATCTTTGAGGTGTTCGATAGCGAGTGTCAGGGCTTCCACTGAGGCTTCAGGGCAAGTGCCACCGCCTTCTGCCTCCAAATTTTCAACCGCTTCCAACAAGACATTCAAATCCCGCGTTGCAGCCCGGTATCTCACTTCATCCTTAAACTCAACCAAGACGATAAATAGCTCTTGATTTGGGTCAATTTTAGCAATGAACTTTTTCAGGGCTGCAATCACACCATTTATTTCAGCAGCCATACTATGAGTTGTGTCTATGACAAATACCATATCCACTTTCACATCACCGATGAAAATTTCAGTGCGCTCTATCACAGAATGCGCCGGATATTCATTTGCGGTCACCTTCGCCTCATGCGTTAAGAGCAATAACCCCATATCCTCAAGTACCACGTCCAAATTCACATTGATATGGCTGATACTCTCTGCACTGGCAATACTGAGATCGTTGATCACGCAAATCACCGTTGGCAAGTCGCTGGTATTGCAAATCCCATAATCGGTTGTCGCGCTTTCCAGTTCGACACCGCTCGGCAATTGCATGACTAATTTAATGCCTGTCGCATCTGTCGGCGCGAATTGGCTCAGATCAACTTCTACCGTGTAATGCAGGATACCACCCATTGTCACAGGGTCTGGCATATCACTAAGAGACACGGAAAAATAGGGTATTACCTTTGTCCACGTCGTTTGCATATCAGCCGGATAATCATTGGCTGTCACCTTAGCGGTATTTACTAATCTATTCGCTTGGGTATTGCTAATAACCAGCTTGACAGTTGCAGTCGCGCCCGGCGTTAAGTCTGGCAAAGTACAACTGACCGTTTCAGCTAAACAATTCCCGCCATCAAGTGCTTCAATAGACACCAAGCTAGTATCGCTTGGTAAGGTATCGGTCGCCACAACGCCCGTTGCCGTTTCATTGCCGTTATTAGTGATAATTATAGTATAGGTGACATTTTCACCTTGTTGAGCGGTGCGTGGATTGGGGATAACCTTGACATCTAGTACGGAGTTTGCTTTAAAGCTTACAGAAGCATTTTGGTTATTTCCGACTGCAAAGTCTTGTGAACTAAAGATATAGCCGTCTTTGCTGGCGGTTGCGGTGTATTCACCTTCAGCTAGATCGACTATATTCCAATAGCCCGTATTATCAGTCATTACCGTTTTGTCATTAACTTGCACGGTAACACCAACAATTGGTTTGTTAAGTTTATCCTGAATAGTACCATAAACTAAGTAAGTGTTATTGTTCGGTGGTTCTTGAATGTCTGGAACGTCTGAAATCAGACTAATTTTGTTAGGCTCATTTTTTCCAACCGTGATTTCTACTGGTACAAAGTTTTGATCATTTTTTGAAGCCGTCAGCGTGTAATTTCCTGGTAATAAATCATTAATTTTATAATATCCTTCTGCATCTGTTGTCACTGTATGTCCGACAACTTCAACCAGTGCATCAGGGATTGCATGGCCCTCTGTATTGTAAATATAGCCTTCTACAAAATAATAGGTAAGGGGTGAAATATTTAAAAATAATGATTTTCCACTAACATAGCCTAACCCATCACTGAGTTGAACCACCACACGCACCCATGTATCTTCTGTCACTTCTGTTGGGGCAATATATTTTACTTGATTGAGATCAGGTGTGCTAGAGTCAATTTCTAATTGCCCTTTTTCTGCACACCAGTAAAAGTTGGGGTTACCACCGTTTTGAGTGTCAACTATGGCATTGGCAAACAATGTTAATGATTCGCCCTCATAAATTTGGGCAACATTTTCTGCGCTGGTTAAACTGACGGTTGGTAGACTAACGTTAGGTATCGGTATGCCCTGTTCATAGTTATCACCAATGCATACCACGTTATCGTCGGCATAGACAGACATGGCAAATATGGCGACTAGCCAAACTGGAAAAATTTTTGTGAACATAATTTAACTCCTTTCCTCATTTTGTATCAATCCAGTCTAAGTTAGGAACGTGCCTGAAATAATTAAGGGCAACCATAAAGGATTGCCCTTACATAACGTGATGATTTGTAGAGGCAATCCCAGTTGACTAGTTGTTTCATGTACGTTCCTTAATCAGACAACAATAAATTTTCAAAAGGATTGTGATTTATTTAACGAGGTGTCTGAAAATAATGCTTTTGATTTGTTTGGGGAATTAAGGCAATCAACCCGCGTAAAGCACGGTTGGTAGCTTTGGAATCAGGAAAATAAGCAAACACATCCGGCTCCAGCATCACTGCCCCATCTTCTAAGGTAAAGTAATGAGTTTCCACCGTACCATCTTCTTTATATATTTTGACACTGTGTCCTTGGCGATATGCCTGATAGTACTTGCCTCGCTCACCCGGTTTACCGGAGAAATCGTATTCCGGTAACATATCGTCGGTTTCTTCAGTTTTCATATCATAGTATTGAAATGGTGGGTTTCGCTTCGCTCTACCCACCCTACGCTTACGCTACGCTACTGAATGATGGCGTACAACGGAATTGCCATTGGCTATCGGCTCCTCCCAAGTTGGTGAGTTTGGCACACTCAGCGATCCAAAATGCGGTACTATTCGGTAAGTCTTTACCTCGAATAGTAAATACCGTTGATTCACCTATTCAAACCATAGCACCCCTAATAGTATTAAAGGCGTGTTTTTACTTATGGTTCGGTAATTCCGAAACGGGTTTTTGACATTTGATCATCTGGCTAAAAATAAGCATCTATGGCAGTGATGGACAGAGATGGGATTTTCAAGACCAAATTAAATTGCTCCTTTTTGACAGGGGATAAATGATTCATGGGTGATTGATTTCTCAAATTGACCCACATATGACGTGCAATGATCCATTTTTCAATTCTTGAATTCCCGTTTCGGAATCACCGAACCATAAGTTTTTAAGGAAAGGGTTATGTTTTAACATGATGAACCTCTTTGGTTTTATAGGAATATAGGGTGGATAAGATGCAACCACCCTATTTTGAATCAAATTTTAAGAGACTCAAGCGTGTGAATGTGAACAAATTTAAGAATTGTTATGAGTCAATCTGACATTTAAACAATACTTTCTATCAATTCTATATCTCTTTTAAGCCACGCATTGACTATATCATTAATGCTTTTTGACTTTTTGACCGCAATTTGACTGATAAATTCAGCCACCGAAGGTTCAAGATAAATGGGTAAATGAAATTCAGCGTCGGGATGATAAAATTTACCCCGTTCACCTTGAGAAAAATCATATTCTGCTTTCATCAATTTATACCTTTTTCATCAATTTATACCTTATACTGTGCTGCTTCTCTTTTGGTTGCTTTACGCGCTGAAATAATCCTAATATAACGTTGCGAATTATCTGTTTCACGAAAAGTATGAGAAATCACTAATAAAATACCATGACTATCTTGTCCAATTGTTGTCCATCTTTCTTCATTTTCACTATGTTCATCATCAAAGAGAGAAATTGCAAATTGATCTTGAAAGATAGTACTCGCTCGTTCAAAACTCATCTTATGTTTACGAATATTTTGTTGAGCTTTCTTAGGATGCCATTCAAAATTATAATGCATGGGTTATCTCACTACTCAAAATAGAATTATTCTACCAAATAGTAGAAAAAATATAAACAGTTTAGCTAAAAAACTTTTGAAATCAGAAAAAAAAACCGAAGATAACCTCCGGGGTTTATGGGTTATAACTCAAATCAAGTTAGGCACTCATTAATCACCTAACGGGTTCAAATTATCACCACTGCAATCAAAAACACTGATGAGTGGAACAAAGTTGACTTCTTTACTAATCAAGCCTTCCTTGATTTTCTCAATCGTGGCTTTCGTTTCAACATCGTCGTAAGGCGTTTGGTATTAAACTTTTGGGTACAAATTTAACACTCTCACTCAACGACTCCACTACCATCATTCACTTAACGATTACAGTAAAGCTGTGTAATAAAGTACCTCCCGGTTGATCTTTAACGACACCTTCTTTGACACCTGTACTATAACGTGGCGTACAACTGAATTGCCATTGGGTAGCAGTTCCTCCCAAGTTAGTGAGATATGCACATTCAGCGATCCAAAATGCGGTACTATTCGGTAGGTTTTTACCTCGAATAGTAAATACCGTTGATTCACCTATTTTTGCAGTTAGTGGCAAAACCTCAAAAGAAGGTGATATGTTTTCTTGGGTAACTGTAAATTCTGTCCACAGTCTACCGCCGGACAAAGTTGGTAAGGGTTCGTCGTCTTCATTAAAGATGTCCACCCAAATTTTAAAATTGCCAGGGTCTTGTAAGGTGAAGTTAGCTTCTATCCATCCTGTTTGGCCAGCATTCAATGTAAAAGAAGGGTAAACTCCGCTTAACTGACTACCAGAATAAGTATTCCCATTTTGTTTGACCTCATAAACACCTAAGTGGTAATTGACAGCATCACAATTTGAAGTATTTTTAACAAACCATTTATGCGTGATATTTTGTCCTTCTTCTATAACAGCATTAGAGGGTATGGTTTCCTCATTTATATAGACGATAGTGGGAGTACAAACAGTTTGTGGAACTGAAGACACATCAACTTCAAAATCGAAGAATAATGTATTACCACCTGATTTATCTTTAACAACACCTTGCTTAGTACCAATTGACCAACTTGGAGTACATTGGAATTGTCGTTGTGTTGATGTACCACCAGTCAAAAGTGTTACGTCTTCACATTGGTCAATCCAGAAAGCAGTCATATCAGACAAATTACTACCTTTCACAGTAAATATAGTTAATTGCCCAAGCATTACTGTTAATGGCGAAACTTCAAAAGAAGGCGATATATTTTCTTGGATAACTGTAAATTCTGTCCACAGTCTACCGCCGGACAAAGTTGGTAATGGTTCATTTTTTTCATCAATGATATCCACCCAAATTTTAAAATCGCCTGAATCTTGTAAGGTGAATTTAGCTTCTATCCATCCGGTTTGGCCAGCATTCAAAGTAAAGGGAGGGTAAATTCCACTTAACTGACTATTTGAATAAATACCCCCATTTTGTTTGGTCTCATAAACACCTAAGTGGTAATTGACAGCATCACAATCTGAAGTATTTTTAACAAACCATTTATGCGTGATATCTTGTCCTTCTTCTATAATGGCATTAGAAGGTATGATTTCTTCATTTATATAGACGATAGTAGGGGTGCAAACAGTTTGTGGTGGTGAAGACACTTCAATTGTAGAGTCAAATAATACTTTACCATCCTGTTTGTCTTTGACAACAATTTGTTTAGTACCAACTGTCTTGGGGGTACATTGGAATTGCCGCTGGGTAGATGTTCCACCGGTCAAAAGTGTTACGTCTTCACATTCATCAATCCAAAAAGCAGTAGTGTTAGGTAAATTACTACCTTCCACCGTAAACATGGTTGATTGGTTAAGTATGGCAATCAATGGTGATACTGAACTCACCGTTGGTGGCGGTGGTAATACATTCACCGTGAAGTTAAACAGTGTCTTACCATCAGCTTTAACTGTACCTTGCTTGGCTCCTATAGAACTAGGTGTACAACTAAATTGCCGTTGTGTCGCCGTTCCTGTCAAAGCCGTTAGATTAGTACACCCATCAATCGCAAGGGCTATAGCATCAGTCAGGTATTTTCCATTAACTGTAAACACCGTTGATTGATTAAGTGTAGCCGTCAAAGGCGATACTGAACTCACAGTCGGTGGTGGTGGCAATACATTAATAGTAAAGTCAATTAGTACATTGCCGCCAGATTTATCTTTAACCACACCTTGCTTAGTACCAGCCGTCCAACTGGGTGTACAACGGAATTGCCGCTGGGTTGCGGTTCCACCATTTAAAAGGGTAACGCCTTCACATTCGTCAATCCAAAAAGCAGTACTGTCAGGCAAGTTATTACCTTTCACCGTAAATACAGTTGACTGTTCAAGCGTTGCGGTTAATGGCTCTACTGACTCAACTGTTATAGGCGGTGCTGATACATCAACGGTGAAGTAATGAATATCCACGCCACCATTTTGGATGATACCCCGCTT
>Ga0233404_10000547_pt1 | contig 10490 bp, 8 predicted proteins | sample Na_oxic_2_MG_FD_179861 | JGI IMG/M metagenome (GOLD analysis project Ga0233404, IMG submission 179861) | Seawater microbial communities from Saanich Inlet, British Columbia, Canada - Na_oxic_2_MG | ecosystem: Environmental > Aquatic > Marine > Inlet | place: Canada: British Columbia | collected...
CTTCAGAAGATTTAAAGTTAGTTTGCCCCTTATCCTTTAATATAATAAAAATTTTACTGGTATTACCAATGAATTCTCCTGCTTTACGACAAATTAACTCTAAGACATCTTCTTCAGTTAGATTAATCTTTTTAGAAAAGCTATGTTCAGCCAACTGTTCCAATTTTTGATTGGAATAAACATTGTCAAGCGCAATGGCAACTTGATCTGACATAGTATTCAAGGTGTCACAATCTGCTTCATCATAAGCTCTACTTTGTGTATTATGGTAGACTACAAATACGCCCATTGCAGGTTGTCCCTTTTCACCCAGGCGCATAGGTACAGCCATCCAGGTAGCAGGCGTATTTTTCAGTTCATTTTCATTGACACCCAACTCTTTAAATGAAGCTTTAACTCTGACTGGCGTTTTTAATAACAAGGATTTATTGGTTTTTATAAGCTGTTTGATTCTAGCCATTGCTGGTTGTTGAGATAAACGTTTTTGTTCTTGCTCATCAACATCAATAAATTTTCCATTCTCATACACCAACGCGAAGCGCAAATCACCCGTTTGTTTATCTCTCAAAATGACAGACATATTGCGGCAATACATTAACTGGCAAGCTTGTTCATAAATTAATTCTAATACTTCTTCTTCCCGAAATTGAATTGTTGAAGTGAGTTTTTTAGCAATTTCAGAGACTATAATTTGTCGTAGACTTAAACGGCGGTTATACAAATAAACTGCAACTTGATGTGATATAGCTTGTAAAAATTGATGGTCATTTTCATTAAAAGCATCATTTTGAGTTGGATGATAAATGATAAATGTGCCAGCAATTCTATCTCGCCAACGTATTGGTGCAGTTAGCCAAGTCGCTGGAAACTTATTTTTTTCAGTTTCATTTAATTCATCAAAAAAGGTCGCTACTTCAGTTTGTGTTTTAAAAAAATGTGATTCTTTGACAAAAAGTTTTTCAACTTTCTTTTTATCTTTTCGGACTAACAAACGTAGTTCTTCATGGGCTGAATCATTAGATTTATTAAGTATATGAAGCTTATGATCGGTTGTGATTTTATTACCCAAAACTATAAACAGGCATTTGGTATTTATTAATTCACTGGTTTTGGCGTAGATAAAATCAAGGGATTCTTGATCATCGGTTAGCATATTTAAATTAAAAGCTAACTCATGACCAAGATCAAATAATATTTTCCATTTTTGATCTTGTTCATTGGTTATCGTGGTTTGTGAAGCCATAAAAATTTTATACCCCTATTTTAAGTGAATGTTTCCAATTAGTTAAAGCATTTTTGTAATCGCTTTTAGAAAAACTTAAACCTTGTTTTTGTAAAGTATAAATAATTAATAAATAAGGTAATCCTAATTCCTTTTCAAAAAACACAATTTTGGTACCAGGAAAGGAGGTACCCTGGTTTTTTTTCAATAGCAATTCAAGTTGACATTGCCCTTGGCTAATCGTTTTTATAAATTTTAAACTTTCTTGCTCAAAGTATAAACTGATCTTATTTTTAATTGCAAGTGTTATTTTATGATCTTGAGTCAAATGTTCTGCAACTAATTGAAATATAACCGATAAAATTGTTTTTGCGGTAATGCCTAATAACATTTGCCGAGTAATGACACTGCGGATCAAAAGTTTGATGAGCCGTTCCCGACCATTTTTACCTGGGGGCGGTGCGCCGTCTTTGATTAATAAATATAATGCCCTTAAATGATCAGCAATAATATTTTGACTGGTACGAATAAGTTGGGGCGATAAATCACAATTGGTAATATAATTTCCAATTCCATTTATGACGGAATGATAGCTTTGGATGTCAAAAACCGAATCCACCCCTTGTAAAATCATGGCAGTGCGCTCGGTGCCAATAACTGTTTCAACAAAAGGCTCAGCCATTGGTTCTATTATATTGGTTTGCGGATGAAGGGTGAACGCTATAAAAAGTAAATTCGCAAATTCGATAAATCGACCACAGGAACATCCTGGTTTACATGCCGAGCTACACGCTTTATTTGTTGTACGCTCATAAAATAATTCGGTGCTTGGTCCACATTTACGGGGTTTAGTGCTGGTATTTTGTAAACCCTTGCCCTGCACCCAATAATTATCTTTTATAGCTAAGCCAACTAATCTATTATCAGCTACACCGATATTGCGCCAAGCTTGATAAGTGAGCAAATCTTTAGGTACGTGTTGCCCTTCTAACTCACCGCCCCTAAAGTAAGAAACCCAAAGATGTTTGGTATTAATCCCTAAAATTTGAGTGGCTAATTGCCATAAATGCTTAATGGCTATTTCTTTTTCGTTATGCCCAAACATAAAGGCTGCCGGCATTTCAAATAGGCTCAAATGCGTATCGTCGCGCCCTACAGACTCCCGATCAAAGTGTCTAAAACAATCTTGTACTAAAACAAATTGATTGCCATCACGGTTTTTGACATTCGCTAAGGAAGTTTCTATTTGCCCAAGCCCAGCACTCATCACAAAAGACATAGGAACGGATGGGTGTAATAGGGGCGCAGACGGCAATAGACGAAAATGGTTTTGCTGATAATAGGTTATGAATCGGTGACGAATTTCGTAGCATTCCATAAAATTGGCTCTCTGGTAATTTGCGTGGTTTGTAAGTTATTGATTACAAAAAATATATCTTCCCTCAATATTCAAAAAGTTCTGTTGAAACAGGTGCTAAACATTATATGCCTACGTTTCATTGCATTTCCACTGCCTCCGAAGGATAAAAAAATTAAAGAAGCCTGAGTTTAGTTCAATTTATCAAAATTTATTGTGATTCCTTCATTTGCTTCCGATATAGGTGTTCAGATAAATAACTTCATAAGGAAGGGCGAACACACAGGTTCGCCCCTACGTCAAGCATTTTATTGTAGGGGCAAACCACCGCGACTGCCCTCCTTTTGCTGTAAGAATTTATTTTTCTGAACATCTATAGTTACAAAATACTGTTTTTATTATTTATAATTTTTTACCACGCAAATTACCAAATATATAGCTATCCTGCCTTAAAAAACGATAATCAGCTTGTCGTATTTTCAAATTTGAATGATATATTTTTCTATCGTTACTATTAATGAGGAAAAACAAACCTTGAGAAATACAAACATTGTATTTTTCCTTTGGCGGATATATTTCATCGTTTCGGATAGCGACAATTTCCATAACTTTAATCATATTTATATCCTTATATAAATATTTAGAAGTATAATTTGTATCTTATCAAAATTCAGAGGTAAATAAAAATGTAGTTCCGTTGAAAAAGTGGTGGGTTGTCATGAAATTCCTACCCACTCTACATATCGATCCTACCACCCAATTTTAATAGGATACTATAATTTCATTTAGTAATTCATAATAATTGATTAATTAATAGATTAATTAACTCATTATTAATTTGTTGATTAGTATAACATATTTTCCAGTTATTGTTATGCGAAATTTTTTTGTCATTTCAGTCATAAATTCAATCATAAATTATGTAACTCATTGAATTATAAGCGATAACTTTTTTGTAGTCATAATAGCATTTGCCTGGTCTTGATACTGCGGTTCAAAAATTTAATGAACCGTTTTTGACTATTTTTACCTGGCGATGCGCCGTATTTAACAGTTTGAGGTATATACTATTTATAATATTCACAGCATTTTATTTGGTTCAATCATGGAGTTATTCAATGTCTATATCAGCTAATGATGCCCTTCCTCAGGGCTATCAATTACAGGCGTATCGTATTGAATCTGTTTTAGAACGGATGGATTCTAGCATTATTTATCTTGCTAAAGAGGCAGATACGCAAGTCATTCTCAAAGAGTATTTACCGGATGCATTTGCCGTGCGTCAGGATGATACGGTGCAGCCAAAATCTCAGAAAGAGGCTGATGATTTTGCCTGGGGGCTTGAGCAATTTATCCAGGAAGCCCGCACCTTAAAGCCGTTGGTTCATCCTAACCTGGTACGTCTAAAAGATTTTTTTCGTGCTAATAATACGGCTTATATGGTGATGGATTATGAAGCAGGACAAAGTTTAGCGGAGCGGTTTAAAGAAGAAGGGGCAACTGCTACTGAAGATGAGTTAAGGGCGATATTAATTCCCATTTTAGCGGCTTTAGATACCCTCCATCAAGCGGAGTATTGGCATCGCAATATTAAACCGAAGCATATCTACTTACGAGATAAGGATAACAGCCCTGTGTTAATGGGTTTAGGTATGAACCATTATCAGATAAGTCATCGTGGCATGGCTTCGATGCTGACGCCTGGCTATGCGCCCTTTGAACAACACCAATATAAGGGCAATGAAGGACCATGGACGGATATTTATGCATTGGGTGCCGTGTTATATTGGATGATCAGTGATACCATACCCGTCGAAGCCACACAGCGCGTTGATGCGATTCTCTATAATCAATCCGATCCTTTAACACCAGCCGTTGAAGTGGGTCACTCCCGCTATTCTGAGGCATTATTGGAAACCATTGATTGGGCATTGGAAACGCGAGAAACTGAGCGTCCACAAATGGTGATAGAATGGGTGGAAGAAATTCAGCGACAAGATTCGACACCGTCATCAACTTTATTTCATCTATTGAAACGTGCCGTTTTATGGATTTTAGCGGTAATAGTCGTAGTGGGATTAATAGGGGGTGGTTATTTTCTTTATACGAAGTGGCAATCAAAGGAACAATCTGCGCCTGACAGTACGCCCACAACTCTCAAAGAAACCGAGAAGAAGCAAGTTGCTTTTTTAAATCCGCCGAAGGATATTGCTCAAGAAGCTAAGGAGCAGGTGCCTGAGATTCAAGCACCAAGCAGTTCTGTTGAAACAGCACCTGAAGAGGTGAAGGAATCGCCGCCTTTAGTAGAACCACTGCCTACGGAAACATTATCCCAAACTGATACCGCGGCTTCTTCTCTGCCAGAAGCGGCACCGGTTGAACAGCCCCTTCAAGTGGAACCTGCGCAATTTATTCAGGATTACTACGCTGGTATCAGTAATCAGCAGTATGATAAAACTTGGTTGATGTTGTCACATCATTTCAAAGATCAATTTCATTGTTGTAATGCCGATGGGAGTTATAAACAAGACGATTACCTCAAATGGTGGAAAACTATCCGTCAAGTTGATGTCTTGAATGTGAATGTGCAAGAACAGCATGATAGCACTGCGATATTAAAAGTCAAGTTGCGTTATTTTAAGAGAAGAGGGCGTATTGTTGATAGTACTCATACGTTTAAATTGGTAAAGGATGCAAGCAATAATTGGCTTATTGATGAGTCGAATTGAGGTGAATAAGAAATCCGATTTTTTCCAAAAATCGGATTTTTTGAGTATAACAAGGGCGAACACTTATGTTCGCCCCTACATGAAATTGTATAATACTATGAATCGCAATGCTTCATATCAAGCTGAAAAGTTACTAAAATTGGCGTTGAGAAATAAAAGTGAAAGAATCTATCAGATTTTAAATAATATCAAGGGCAGTTCAACTTATAAAGGTGATGTCTTTGAGCATTTTTTAGCAGGCTTATATAATGGAATCGGATGGAAGGCGCTTGTTCATGGGGGCAAAGGTGATAAAGGTGTGGATATTTTGCTTTATCATCAGAGTCGCCCTTCACAAGTTCATACTATTATCCAAGCTAAAAATACGAAAACGCGCCTTTCTAAAAAAGATTTACGCCATGAATATGCAAATTTTTTTGGTGATGATTTTTCTTCTTCTCAGGGTGCTTCTGAAAAGTTCCAGTGTAAAATATTTATCATCATTTCACTCAATGGCTATACGGAAAATACTCTACAATTGACTCATCCGAAAATAGACACTCATCAAGTCAGTCATTATACTTGGAATGAAATCCAACAACTTATTGAAAATTATTCACAAAAACAGCAATTTGAAAACATTTCCCGTCATAAAAAGACTGTCATCAAAGAGGGGGTTAAGAAGGGCGTTGTTGCTAAAAAAGCTAAAAAAAAGGTTTTTCTATTTTTCATCATCTTGAGTTTTATCATACTTATTTCAAGTTTTCGCCCCCCCCGTGAAGAAATCGAAGTGGATAGACTCACAAATGAAATGATTGAACGCTTACATGAAACAAAACTAACGGCAATCAGAAAACAAGATTGTAAAAATTGGAATTACTCTCTTGAAACTTGCCCGGAGGCCCTCATCTACCGTTATAGAACAATCTACGGAGATAAAACCTTAAAAACTGCCCTTGTAGTTTATTTTTGTGGGCAAGGTCATTTTAAAAAGGGAAAATGTAGGGCGTTTGAAAAGAAAGCTTTATATGTGTTAACTGGAAAGTGAACGGCAGACCTGACAGGTTTCTAAAACCTGTCAGGTCTAAAACTCAATCTGGAAAGTGAATGGCAGACCTGACAGGTTTCTAAAACCTGTCAGGTCTAAAACTCAATCTGGAAAGTGAATGGCAGACCTGACAGGTTTCTAAAACCTGTCAGGTCTAAAACTCAATCTGGAAAGTGAATGGCAGACCTGACAGGTTTCTAAAACCTGTCAGGTCTAAAACTCAATTATGACTGAACTCAAATATCAACGTGGCGAAATGCTGGTAGCCATTATGAATAATCCAGTCGATTTTGCTATTGCGCGTGACCAACATTGGTATCGTATTCCAATCAGTAGTGTGAACAAGTGGTTAAAAAATCGTTGGCCCCCGGGCTGGTTAGCTTTTTATCAGACAAAAATTTTTGGTCATGAGGCTTATGCTATTAACTACTATGCAAAAGTCGTTAATATCCAATTGGCTGATCGGTGGCAATTATTCCCTAACGAACTTCCTAATAAAAAAACTAATCAGCGTTATTATCAATTGTTTATTGAAACGCTACAACAATTGCCGAAACCTATTTTCAGTCGCCGCTGGCGGCGAATTACTTTTATTTCGACAACTTGGGAAAAATTCATCAGGGCTATTGAAATCAACGATCTTTATGATGATAGTCCTCTTGAGGACCGGTTATGGGCTGAATTTAAGCGTTTACAAATCCAAGCGGAACGGCAAGAATTTGTTACAATCAACCGCAAAAGTTATGCTTTGGATTTTGCCATTTACTGTGCTAAGGGTAAAATAGATGTAGAAACTAATGGTGATACTTGGCACGCCAACCCTAAAAAAGCTGCCCTTGACAACCGTCGAAATAATGCTTTAGAATCAAAAGGTTGGAATGTTTTACGTTTAAGTACGCATCAAGTTAAAGACGAAATGGCAGAATATTGTGTGCCTACCGTTGTAGATACTGTTAATAAATTAGGAGGGGCAGAGGAAGAGGGAAAACTTCTTCCCCGTAAGATTGATTTAGATGAATCCGGGGGGACTCAAGTAGGGCTATTTTAGAATCAGTAAAAATTCGATTTTTGAGGCACTTAACATGTTATACTAAAAAATGGTTTTTCGTAGGGTGGGCAAGGTCTTTTTCTTGCCCACCATCATCGGTTACGGTGGGCAAAAAAATACTTGCCCACCCTACATTTTGACTAAAAAATGTTTTTTCGTAGCCCACCATCATCGGTTACTACATTTTGACTATATCCGGTGAAACTCAGCTTGATGTATAGCTTTTCAGATAAATATTTTGGCGGAAAGACCTGACAGGTTTTGGAAACCTGTCAGGTCTGAGAACTTTTATTTTTCTGAAAAGCTATATATGACCTCTACCTACGCTGGCTATATACAATCTCTTATTTCATTGATGGTAATTTATGGATTTGATGCAAGAATTAGAAGAAATCGTCAAAAAGTTGTCTCAGGAAGGTATAGAATATGCTGTCTGTGGCGGAATGGCTTTGGCGATTTGGGGGCTTCCTAGAGCTACCTTAGATATTGATCTGCTTGTTAAGCACCATTCAATAATACGGCTGGGTCAAAAACTAAAAAAATTAGGTTTTGACATGAACGAAACTATTGTGCCTTTAGGAAAAATTAATATACGTCGTTTTTACAGAATAGAATCTTCTGGGGAAACTCTTGTTTTAGATATTTTATTTATTCCAGATTCGATGAAAGAAGTATGGGAAAATCGACAAGAGGTAATCATTAACAATAAGCCTTTTATAGTCGTTTCACCGAAAGGGCTTATTTCCCTAAAATTATTGAGAGACAATTTACAGGATAAAGCCGATATTGAGTATCTTAGTCAACTTATTAAGAAATCTATTGACTAGTGTTTGCTATAGATGTTCAGAGGGCAGTCGCAGTGGTCTGCCCCTACAATGAAATATTTGACGTATAGTTTTTCAGAAAAATAATTTCACACGCTAAACCTGACAGGTTTTTCGGAAGTTATTTTTCTGAACGTCTATAGGGGCGAACTGACGTGTTCGTCCTTGTGAAACTATTTATTTGAAAAACTATAAATGACTTGTAAAGGCATTATGAAAACCAATAAAATAGAGCTAGACATGAGTTCAGAAGCAATTGCGCTTCGCCTCCAAACCGTCTCAGAGTTGAGACGAACCACCCTGACTTTGGCAAAATCAGATGTTGCTAGAGCTATTCGCAAAAAAAATCCCAATAATCCAATTTCAAAAAGAGTTGCTTTGGCTCTTGGAGAAATATCGCCAGGTGAAGAATTGTAATTTATTATGGAAATGAGAACTGACAGGTTTTTAAAACCTGTCAGATATTCACTCAAGAGAGAGAAAGTGCCATTTTCTTAGCTTGCCCAAAGTCATTTTTACCCGTACCGAGTTTAGGTATGGCTTCTACCGCTAAATAGGCTTTTGGCTGCATCAGAGGACTGATGTTACTTTTGAGGATTTTGGCTTTGAGCTGATCGACTTCTATGTCACCAGCAACCAGTAGAATAATCTTTTCTCCTTTACTGGGATCGGGTAATGTGACGGCAAGTACTTCTACGTCTGGATTATCAATGATTTCCGCTATTTGAATTTCAACCGAGCCCAAGCTAACCATTTCTCCGCCTAGTTTGGCAAAACGGGAGTAGCGATCTAAGATGATGAGAAAGCCGTCGCTATCTAATTTACCTTTATCACCAGATTGATACCAACGTACTCCGTCTTTTTCCACGATAGCAGTTTTGGTCTTTTCGGGATCATTGAGATAGCCCTTCATTATCTGGGGACCACCAATGATGATTAATCCTGCTTCTCCAATGGGCAATTCTTCTAAAGTATCGGGATCAACAATTTTGATAGTTGTACCAGGTACAGGAAGTCCTACCGTTCCTATCTTATTACCGGTTTGAACATCGCCAGAATAAGATAAAAGAATATCGGGAATATTGACACTCGCAACGGGTGTCGTTTCGGTGGCACCATAGCCCTCATAAATTTCTTTTCCAAATTTTTCTTTGAAGCCCTGACGCACTTCAGGCGTTAAACGTTCAGCCCCCGCTACAACAAGACGCAAACTTTGAAACATCAAAGGATGAATTTTGCGGCTACGTGTATAGATACGCAGAAAAGTAGAGGTACCAATTAAAATCGTCACTTGATATTGCGCGATTAGACGACCAATCGTTTTAGCGTCAGTCGGATCAGGTTGGCAAACCATCGTTATGCCCTCAATCAGCGGCAAGAAAGTCGTGACAGTGAGTCCAAAAGCATGGAAGATTGGTAAGGAATTAAGAATTACTTCTTCATCCGGCGGATTGAGCACCGCAGTAATTTGCTTAATATTGCCCATAATATTAGAGTGCGTCAACTGGACACCTTTGGGAACGCCTTCACTGCCACTACTAAAGAGAATAGCTGCGGTATCCGTTAGAGCGGTTTTCTCGAAATACAACATTTTCAAAACCGCTGCCGGTAATAATTTAGCCTGTAAAAATGCTAAAATCAGGGAAGATTTCGGTATTTCCTGTTTTACTTCTTCTAAATAGACAAAATTGGCTTGCGCTTTCAATGGATTAAGATCAATGCCCCGCTCTTCCAATTTCGTCAAAAATCGCTGCGAAGTGAGAACGGTTTTAATCGTTGCCCTTTCCAGACAAGCGGCAACGGTGGTAGAAGCGGCGGTGTAGTTTAGATTGACTACGGTTTTACCATTGATTAATATCGCCAAATTTGCCAAAACTGCTCCCGTAGAAGAAGGTAGTAGAATACCAATATTTTGCTGATGGCTCATAAGGGGTTTGAGTTTACGGGCAAAAACGAGGGCTGCTGCGAGTAAACGCCCATAAGTCAATTCGCTCTTAGGCTCTATGACGCAAACTCGGTTGCTTTGCGCTTTTGCGGTGCGTAAAAAGCTGATGTGTAGTGGCTCTAAACTCTCAACATATTCTTGCCATGTGTGGATAGAGGTTTCTAAGACAGCTTGTTTCACTTCACTGGCGGTAGCACTGGGTGGGATAGCCCTGCCAAATCCGACCGTAATTCGGCGCAAACCTGCATTGCCTGTAGAATAACGGTATTTACGAGTGGCATACGAGGATAAACTTCCCCAAAGTCCCCTTAAATAAAAGGGAACGATCACTGCATTAG
>Ga0233404_10000548_pt1 | contig 10484 bp, 2 predicted proteins | sample Na_oxic_2_MG_FD_179861 | JGI IMG/M metagenome (GOLD analysis project Ga0233404, IMG submission 179861) | Seawater microbial communities from Saanich Inlet, British Columbia, Canada - Na_oxic_2_MG | ecosystem: Environmental > Aquatic > Marine > Inlet | place: Canada: British Columbia | collected...
GTAGTCTTACAAGTATTGAAATTTTAACTTTAATTAGAAATATACCCCTATTGCCCAATGGTAAAAATTTGCCGGCACCAACACCATCTCAATCTGTCTACAGCAATGGCGACAAATTGCAGGTAACCTTACCAAACTTGTTTGAAGGTTGCGTGGATTATTACGTGGCTATGGGGTATCCTCCGGAGGCTGGCAGTGGTTTGTTTATTGTTACGAAACCAGCAAAAAAATTAAATGACTTGACAGCATTTACGGGTTCGCCTCTGCAATGGAATGGCTCCGGTAACGTAGCCATTGATATGCCCATTGAAGATATGCCGCTTGGTATTTATACGTTGTATTTGTTGCGAACTCCGGAAGGGGTTGCTGAGCCTTTGGCTGATAAGCATCTGGAAAATGTGAGTACTTCAACTTTTGAAGTAAAGAAGTAGTGGTTTGATATAATATCTAAATTGAGTACAACGAATTGTTTTTTACAACGAATTTTCTACCATTCGTTGTGTTTTTTTAAATTCGTTGTACTCACTTAGAGAATTAAATTTATGAAAAAAATAATTTGCAAACCAATTCTAAATGCAACGTGCGTTGCAATATGTGTCTTGTTTCTAAATACGCTACCGGCTCTGGCTTTTCCAGATATTTATGAGCCAGATAATACGCCTGAAGAAGCAAATGTAGTTGTCATTAACGATGAAACCACTAAGCAACACACGCTCCACCAAACCGAAGCTGGCGACAAAGACGAAGATTGGTTTAAATTTTATGCTATGAAAGGTGTTGAATATGACGTTAAAGTCATTTCCGTTGGCTCTGACATTGATGTAGTTGTAGGATTGTATGATGCACTTGATGCCAAGAAACTCGTTGATGGTTCCGATGATGGTGCTATTGGGCAAAACGAGATTTTTAGTTTGCCACCATTGGAAGAGGGTATTTATTACCTCAAAGTTCGTGATAATGCGAAATCAACGGTTTGCCTGAAAAATATCCAATATGAATTACTGGTGGTGAGACGTCTGGCTTGTAAAGGATTTTTACTCGAAGGTACTGTTACTGATGCCATTTCTGGGGAGCCAATAAAAGATGCAATTATTTTCACAACATGCAATAACAGTAATGCTAGTCTTAGTGACAAATATGGCAATTATCGTATCATGTCAATCTGTGGGGTGGATGAGCTTAAATTAACCGCAAAAGTGGATGGTTACAAGTCGCTTACGTGTAGTCTTACAAATTCTGAATTTTTTCCAATACATAAAAATTTGCCACTATTGCCCAACAGTGAAAATTTACCGGCACCAACACCGTCTCAATCTGTCTATCGCAATGATGACAATTTGCAGGTAACACTACCAAACTTGTTTGAAGGTTGTGTGGATTATTACGTGGCTCTGAGATATCCTCCAGAGGCTGGTGGTGGTTTGTTTATTCTTACGAAACCAGCAAAAAAATTAAATGACTTGATAGCATTTACGGGTTTGCCTTTGCAATGGAATGGCTCCGGCAACGTGGCTATTGATATGCCTATTAAAGATATGCCGTATGGTATCTATACATTGTATTTGTTGCGAACTCCAGAAGGGGTTGACGATCCTTTGGCTGATGAATATCTTGAAGATGTGAGTTTTTCAATTTTTGAAGTGAGGAAGTAGTGGTACAAACCTGACAGTCATAATTTTGCCAATTTTTATGAGCCCGAGCCCCTAAAGTTCCATAGGTTTCACCTATGGCTATTTACGTTTCACCCCTTCGGGGTTATGAATTTGGCGTTGATGTGCCAACCCCGAAGGGGTTAAATGTGAATAGCCACCGATGAAATCGGTGGAATATCTTTGCATAATCAATTACAGCGTCAACAGAGGAAGGTGGCTAAACGAGATGATAGCCAGCCGAAATCTATTAAGGAAGATGAATTACCTAATCTGTGGATTTTAGCAACTTCAGCTTCGGATAGATTGTTGAATGATTTTAAGGGTACCCTGAAAAAACCGCATTGGATTTGGTGAAGAGAAAGTGCAGCCGCAAATGGTTGACTCTTTGTTAAAGTTATCGCCCGAAGAATCATCGCGTTTGCTAGTCCAAATTTCTCGTGAAGAATTGTTGGCGAAATTTAGTTAGCCGGCAGGTGGGCAACAACGTTGCCCACCTTACAAATAAATAACTGAAAAAAATTAATCCGTTTATTCCCCTAATCCGTTGTACTAAATCAACTCGGAGGAAAAAATAATGACCAAAATATCTTTTCTCACTAAATGGATAGCATTGTCTATCTTCTTATGGGCATTATTTGTGGCTAGTGCCCACTCGGCGAATATTATCGTTGATAGTAGTGCCGATAACCTTACCCAAGATGGTGCTTGTACTCTACGCGAGGCTATTGAAAATGCTCAGGGTGCAAGTTATGTTGATTGTGTTGCTGGCACAGCCGGGCTTGATAAAATTACTTTCAGTCTAACCACCCCGGCAATTATTAACTTAACCGGTGTGTTACCAGCCCTTGCTGATGATATTAATATTGTCAATAGCACTGGGAATAGCATCACGGTGCGGCGGGATACCGGCGGATATTACCGTATTTTTACTATTGATAGTGGCGTGACTGTTACTTTAGATGGTTTGAATATCGAAAATGGTAGGGTTACCGATTATGCTGGTGGCATTTATAACCAAGGAACTTTGACTGTTACTAATTGCACAATATCAAGCAACAACGCTACCAACGATGGCGGTGGTATTTATAACGAGGGTACTTTGACTGTTACTCATTGCACAATTAGTAATAACGAAACCGGTGATGATGGTGGTGGCATTTTTAACTTTGGTGGCTCTTTGACAATCATTGATAGTACCTTTAACGATAACAAAGTAACTGATAAAGGGGGAGCAATTTATAGCAAAAATAGTACTTTGAAAAATGGTACTTTGAACATTGGTAAAAGTACGTTTGCTGGAAATTCGGCTAAAAAAGGGGGGGGTATCTTCAATGCTGCTCAACTAGAAATCAGTGGTACCACTATAAGTAATAATGAGGCGACTGAAAAAGGTGGAGGAATTTGTAATGATGGGAATGTTATTAGAATTGCCAATAGTACGATTAGTGGAAACACAATTAGTGGATTGAAAGGTAAGGGAGCCGGTATTTATAACGAAGACAATTTGAATATTACCAACACCACCATTACTGGAAACACAATTTTAGATGGTGGGGAAGGTGCCGGTATTTATCACTACACTGGTAATACAGACATTACTAATAGCACAATTGCTTACAATTCAATAACTAATGATGGAATTGGAGGAGGTTTATTTAAGAACTCAACGAAACCAAAGGACTTCTTATCTAACTGGGTAAAGAATGGTGGTACAGTCACAATCAAAAACACTATCATTGCTAAAAACTATGCGGCATCTACTGTGTTAGAATTCTTTGCGTCAACCCCGGATGTCGCTGGCAACATTACTGGAGATAATAATAACCTAATTGGTGAGCTTGGAGACAATATTGATATTGGCACGATTGGCACTGGTAGCGATATAACTAATTCAGATCCTTTACTTGTCTCCTTACAAGATAATGGTGGCATAGTAGCAACTCATGCCTTATTACCCAATAGCCCAGCTATTGATAAAGGTAACGATGCGTTAGCAACCGGGTTAACCGGTGATTCACGTTGTGCCCCCCGTTTTACAAGTATAGTTGATATTGGTGCTTTTGAAGTTTTTGGAGTTAATTCGCCGCTTCAAGACTTTTACAACTATGACTTTAAGGCTGCGACTTTCACGGTGCCTGAGGGTGATACTACCAACATCACAAAAACTGTGATCATCACTCGTACCCATATTAGTGGTGATTTTAGGACGAGTTCTTCTGTCGATGTAACCCTGACAGACGATAGTGCAATCGCTGGCACCGATTTTATAGCCGGCCCAATTAGCGTAAGTTTTGAGCCATGTGACACCACTCAAACTGTACCAATTAAAATATTAGGTAATACAATCTTTGAGCCTGATAAAACAATCAGACTGTCATTAGATAATTTCACGCGAACCGGGGCAGCCGGTACTACTCAATCAACTGCCACTTTAACGATTACTAATGATGATGATATCAAACCAGTATTAAACATTACTGTTAATCCCAATAGTTTCTCTGAAACGGCGGGGGCAACAGGTACACTGAGCCGAACTGGTAGCACTGCTGGAGATTTAGTAGTCAATTTGTCTAACGATGATACTTCAGAAATAACAATTCTAGCAAGCGTTACTATTCCGGCTGGTAAAACCTCAGCAAATTTCGACATTGATGCAAAGGATGATTCTGAGGTTGATGGCACCCAAACCGTTACCATTACTGCTAGTGCGACGGATTTTGCGGATAGCACGATTACGGTTAGTGTCACTGATGATGATATCAAACCAGTATTAAACATTACTGTTAATCCCAATAGTTTCTCGGAAACGGTGGGGGCAACAGGTACACTGAGCCGAACTGGTAGCACTGTTGGAAATTTAGTAGTCAATTTATCTAACAAAGATACTTCAGAAATAACAATTCCAACAAGCGTTACTATTCCTGATGGTAAAACATTGGTAGATTTCGATATTAAAGCAGTGGATGATTCTGAGGTTGATGGTGCCCAAACCGTTACCATTACTGCTAGTGCGACGGATTTTGCGGATAGCACGATTACGGTTAGTGTCACTGATGATGATGTGCTACCGCCGGAGCCGGAGCAACCGGAGCCACAACCGGAGCCACCAATACCAGAGCCGGAGCAACCGGAGCCACAACCGGAGCCAACACCGCCACCCATAATCTTGCATACTCTAACTATTACTATCACCGGTAACGGCTCTGTTAATGGAATTCGCTGCCCTTTTCCTCCTAATTGTACCAATACTTATTCTGATAAGGCTGCTGTTAATTTGACTCCTATCCCGGAAAGTGGCTATGTCTTTGCTAAATGGTTAGGTGGATGTGGTAATTCGTTTAAGATTAATGCTGATATGGCGTGTGAAGCTATTTTTGTGGAGATAGCACCTAAGTTTGTTTCCCAGCCAGCACCAAATAGTACCCTTAATTTGAGCGATAGTAACCCTGAAAAATCTATTACCATTAACGAAATTGGCAATGGTGATTTAGAAATAAGTTATTATGCGCTCAAAGGAGCCAATGCTCGTGATTTTAGTGTGGTTTCTCCGACTTTCCCGTTCACTGTTGCTGATGGTGGGGCGGCTCAAGTTGTGACGGTGCAATGTGAGCCGAATGATACTAGGAATGATATTAGTATTGCTACTTTGGAAATTGAGACTAATGATATTGACAATAAATTGGTTAGTTATAATTTGAAGTGTAGTGATACACCACCAGTTACTTATTCGTTTATCGTTACAACCGAGGGCGAAGGCACCGTCATAAAAAACCCCGCCGGGGTTGATTGTGGGGATAACTGTGCTGAATATTCGGTTGATATGGCAGTTACGTTACAACCTTTCCCAGATAATGGTTGGCAATTTGAAACTTGGAAGGGTAATTGTCAGGATATATCCCCAAGTGATGTGGCTTCGGGAAAAATTAGTGTCATTATGAATAGTGACTATAATTGCATTGCCGGTTTTGTTGTTGAGACGGTTGTTCCTCCTTCTGAAACGCCACCGATTATTTTTAATGAAATGTTAACGGTAACAACTACCGGTAATGGTGGTGGAGCGATTATTAGTGTGCCGGCTGGTATCAATTGTGGCACGGATTGCAGCGAAACTTATCCTCAGAATACCACCGTCACGCTCACCGCTGAGCCTGATAATAAGAGCCAATTTTTTGGTTGGGGTGGTGATTGCGATGCCAGTGGCAACGTAAGTATGGTTAGTAAGCGTTCTTGTAATGCTCATTTTACGCTGATTAAATATGGGTTGCAGATAACAACTGAAGGTAATGGGCAGGTAAATTTCAATAATGGCGAGGCTGACGTTGCTTGTGAAACCAATTGTGCCCAAAACTTTATAACCGGCACTATCGTTAAGCTCATACCCAAACCGGCAACCGGCTATAAATTTAACGGTTGGAATGAAGACTGTAAAAATAGGATTTCTGAAAACGGTGATATTTCTATCAACAGTAATATAAATTGTATTGCCTACTTTATTCCAAAAGTCTATACATTGACTGTCAACGTGGCTGAAGGTGGTACCGTTACTAACTTTGCTGAGATTAATTGTGGTACTGCTTGCACCGCAAATTATCCTTACGGTACAGAAGTTACCCTAATTTCTGAATCTCATGAAGGTTATCAATTTGTCGATTGGAATGGTGATTGTCAGGTGTCAGCTCTTCCAGATAAAACCAAGTTTATAATGGCTCGCGATATGAATTGTACGGCAACGTTTAATCGCATTACCCTCACCGTTATTACAGAAGGCAGTGGTAAAGTAATTATTAATGGTGAAGAATGTGAGGAAAAATGTACAAGAGATGATTTAACTATCAATGGTGAGAAATGTGATAAAAAATGTACGAGAGATGATTTAGCGAATGAATTTGTTGAACTTAAAGTTGATACCAATTGGAAGTTTTACTATTGGAGCGGCGAGGGTTGTAATGGTAACAATCCGACTATGAATTTTAGGCTGGAGAGTGATCGTACTTGCCAAGCAAACTTTGAGTCAGATAGCGATGGTGATAGTGTTCCGGATAGCCATGAAGGAAATGCCCCTAATAATGGTGATGGTAACGGTGATGGTATACTGGACAAAGAGCAATCTTGGGTTGGCTCAATACTTGACACCTTTAACGAGAATTACACTACCATTGCAATTGATCCGAATTGCAGCATCAAGAATATTAATATTGATGGCGGTAAAATGTCTAAAAAGAATTCAAACCCTTATCATTATGCTCCCCCCAAATTGTCTTTTGAGCCGAGTTGCGATGTAACAAATGTCAAAGTTTTTTTTCATGGCGTTGGTATCATTAATTCTCTATCGTTACCACAACTAAATTTTGGCAAAACCTCAATTGGTGGTAAAACGGTGACAACCACTGAATTCAAAATTTTCAAAGATAAGGAAAATACGAAAAACCTGAAATTGGATGGTGATACTTGGAGCATGGAGGGCATTGCTTTTGAACTTAATATTGTTACCTTCTCAAGATTGGAATATAAGGTAAAAGAAAATCGAAATCCTCTTGATCCTAAAGGTATCAAAATTAAACTTTATGGTAATGAGGTTAGTGGCAATGTCACGGCATATTGTGAAAGCGTTGATGATACTGCTAAAGTTGATGAAGATTACGAAAGTATCAAATGTTCAGTTAGCCTAAGTGCTAGTAGTGATAACACGGATATTGAACAAGACGAACAATACTTTTACCTCTCTCCCATAGATAATGATACTTATGAGGGTTCAATAACTCTAAAAATTCGCTTAACCGAAACTTCGCGTAATGATATAGAATTTGGTGGTTTTATAGTAACAACTGTCACTATTCTTGATGATGAATGTTCGCCAGCGGATTTGAAGAAGGGGTTATTGAGTGAGGGCTGTAATGTAGTAGGAAAACATTTCAGTGATGATATTGAACTTGAAGAAGATAATGTCATCGAAGAAACAACCGTTGAAGGCGATACCGAAAATGAAGGTGAAATTATCAACTCAACCTTAGAGGGTGATACACATAATTATAATTCCGGCAAAATCACCGGCTCAACCCTTGAAGGTGAAGTGATAAGCGAACCTAAAGCTCTGATTGTTGATTCAACATTTCACAAAAAGGTAACCAATCATGGTGAGATTTACGATTCAACGTTTCGAGGTATGGTTGAAAATTATGGGGAGATTAATCCCAAGTGTGAGGATGGACAAGATATTTACCATCTGTGTTATCTTCCACATCACTCAATCTTTCGAGGTGAAGTGAAAAATAAGGGCAAGATTGCCTACGCCACTTTTCAAGGTGGAATAGTAAAAAATGAAGGCACTATTGAGAATTCCACTTTTGTGAATGTGAAAGTAACGAATGAAGGCACTATTATCAATTCTACTTTTGTGAATTCTGAAATGACAAATGACGGCACTATTGCCAATTCCACTTTTGAAAATGCGGAAGTGATTAATAATGACACGATTACCGGTTCTAGTTTTCATGGTGGTGTGGTGATCAATAATGGCACTATTTCTTCTGACACAGATTTTGAGGCAATCTTTACTGGAGGGGTTAAAGTTACCAACAACGGTTTGATTTCTAACGCTATTATTGAATCTGGTGTCACTATCAGCGGTGGTACCCTAGCTGGTAAGATTGACAACAGAGGCACTCTCATCAACTTCACTTTTCAAGATGCTCGGAGCGGTGAAGAAAATATTCTTGAAGGTGGCACCCTATCCGGCAACATTTACAACGATGGAACCGGCATATTCCGCAACATCACTTTAACTGCGGATGACACTATTATTACCGGTGGAAAATTGGCTGGAAATATTATAGGCGACGCTGAAAAACCGGCGGTGTTAGTAGATTTGGAAATTTTAGATGATAGTCATCTTGACAATGTAACTATTGGTAATGATGTGATATTTGGGGAAAATATAATCTTTGGAATTGGTGTAGTTTTCAAAGGCTCGCAACCACCTTGCACAATAACCGGGATAAATTGGCAATCCCAAAATGAGCAAAGTTCTTTTTCCTGTGAAATTATCACCCGCGCCTATGATGGTACTCCACAGGCCCTTCCAACTACATGGCATCCCAACGGTGTCAGATTACCTTACTCGGAAACCTATTATCTGGCTCTTTCCGCCACAATTAATGTAGACGAACCTCAACATGTTGGCGAATTAGCTGATGTTTTGGTTATGGCGACTCATAATAATGCTTCAAGCTACTACTTGGATAAACAGACTTGGAAACTTTGGGAAGGTGGGCTGGATGATTTTAATAAAATTCCACCAGCAACCGAAAATCCAGTTGAATTACAAAGTGAAGTTGAAATATTTGAAATTAGTTTTTATGAAGGTCGTCTGAGAGAGTATCTTGGGGGTAACCTTGGCGAATTTAAATTCCATATTGGCTATCGTTTAGAAGATGGTACGGTTATTTACAATGGCAAGCCAATTAAGTTGTTTTTGGGTAATGCCAAAAGTATAGATGTGACACCAAACCAGCGTCAGGCAAGCAGCGAAATTGTTGCCACCACGAGTTTCTTTACCTATTCAGTCAACGACAAAACTGGCAACAACTTCGTCGCTTCTGACAATTTAGATATCAAAGCTCATATTGATGTCGATCCGCGCCACGTTGCTGAAACCGCCAATATTTATATGGTTGCCTACCATCAAGATAGGAAATACTTCCGCAATGGTGAAAACTGGCAAGAGTGGGATAGTCAATTAGATAGCTTACAACCAGCGCAAGATGACGTTGAACTATCTGAAATCATAGAAGTTTCGGTTTATCATGGCAGCGGAATGCCGGGTGAGTTTAGCATTTATGTTGGTTATAGTTTGGATAATGAAGTGATTTTTTATAGAGCTGAGCCGATTCGTTTTATGGTCAAGTAAAGTGAGTATTGCTCAAAAACTACAAAGATTGTATATTAATACCTTCGCCAAAAGTTTAGTACAACGAATTAAGAAATGAACGAATTTAACCCCACTTAAGAAATGAACGAATTTAAACCTCTTTAAATAACAACAATTTACCCATAATTTAATTCGATTATTTAATTCGATTATTTAATTCGATTATTTAATTCGATTATTTCTCAATTCGTTGTACTAAATAAATAGGTTATACATAATTGGCGAACATATTGTATATAATAAAGGATTAAAAGCCTGACATTTTGAGAATCCAATCCTTTTCTTATAAACAATCCTTGTAGTTAGAACGAATCAGCAAAGGAGAAATACGATGAGCCAAACTATTCGTACAACTGATATCTCATTACATGACTTGGAAACTAAATTTGGTCTTCAACTTGCCGTTGAGGAGCAATTTTTTCCGGAATGGCAAACGGATTTGCCAGAAATAACCGATTTAGATAAACAAGTCATGGATCGAGTGAAAGCGAGTTATTTCAATTTAATTAAGTATCCCCCATTACTTGAAGACACGGTTAAAATGGCAGTATTAGGACCATTGTTAAATTTGGCCGGTTTTTATTTATATCCTCTTCATACGAAATCAGAATATTCCATTAAAGTCTCCAACATGGACGGCGATGTGATTGTTGAAGGGAAAATTGATGTTTTAGTTTTGAAGGAGCAATTTTGGGTCATGGTTATTGAATCAAAACAAGCCGCTTTTTCTATTGAAGCGGGACTGGCACAAATATTGGCCTACATGTTAGCTAATGATAATCAAGACAAACCTTGCTTTGGCATGATAACAACTGGTGGAAGTTTTGTCTTTATCAAATTAGTCAAAGGCGAATCGAAACAATATGCTTTATCTAGGGTGTTTGAACTTCGGAATCCGGGCAATG
>Ga0233404_10000550_pt1 | contig 10474 bp, 6 predicted proteins | sample Na_oxic_2_MG_FD_179861 | JGI IMG/M metagenome (GOLD analysis project Ga0233404, IMG submission 179861) | Seawater microbial communities from Saanich Inlet, British Columbia, Canada - Na_oxic_2_MG | ecosystem: Environmental > Aquatic > Marine > Inlet | place: Canada: British Columbia | collected...
TCATCAAGCACCAAACTCATGGAAATAATTTGGGCATCACTGTCGGCGGCAGCCACAATTGCTAAGGCTAAATCGGCTGACGAAAAACTATTTTGATCTTGATAATTAATTTTATAGGGGATAACTTGAGCCGCTGGAGCAACACCACAACCACCTATATTATTATAACACTCAGCAACCATTAAACCCGCCATCGCCGTACCATGTCCATCCCAAGAATTATCATAAGGCTTATCATTGCCATCACCAAAATTATAACCTTGCTCAAATAAAATATTAGCCGCTAAATCCGGATGGTCCGGATCCACACCGCTATCTAACAGGGCAATAATAACCCCTTCACCTTGAGTTTTTTCCCATTGTGATGGGGCACCTATTTTTTCCAAATGCCATTGTTCAGTATAACGGGGATCATTAGGTGTTGCTCCTAGTCCAGAAACGAAATGCCCTTGTACATCCTGGTATAAATCCCATTTTCTAGTCACGCCGGTTATATGAGTACGTTGTCCCCGACGAGTGTTAGATATTTCCAAAACTAACCAAGGTAATGGGCGCAAATTTTGGACGATATGAGCCTTGTTGCCAAGTTCCGCTAACTCAGTCGCGCTGATTGGCTCCTGCAAGTGGACAAGTACACGCGCAGCATACGCTATATTTGATAGGCAACTAAATAATACTATTATAATACTGTAAAAATAAATTTTCATAAAATGGTTAATCGGGGTGAGATACTGAAGGACGGGGTTGCAAACCCCGGGAAGCCCTCAGCACAAATCAAAATGTAGGGTGGGCAAAGTTTTTTTTTTGCCCACAATCGCTTAAACGGTGGGCAAAAAAGACCTTGCCCACCCTACATAAATATCATTAAAATCAAATAATTAAATATTTATGTATAACGATGAGCACCGTAGCGAAGGAACCAGAAAAAATTATTTGAATATATGATAACCACATTTAATTTTCTTAAACGTTATTTGAAGGCAACTTATCTCGGACTATGGTGCCCTTTTCAAGCTGCCTATACACACCGTTATTTGTTATTTTTATTAATAAAGCGTGATGTTACCACACGTACATCCGGGACACTATTGGGAGATGCTTGGTTATTGTTTCAACCGGCTTTGCAAATTCTCGGGTTTTGGTTTTTATTAGATATTGTGCTTAAGATTAAGCTACCCGGTGGGGTTGCATTTGTTGATTACTTTTTAATTGGTATGTTGCCTTGGCTATTTATATCTGAAGTATTAACACGTAGTTTGACTATCCTTACCGAGTTTAGTGGACTGTATCGGCGAGCAATTTTTCCAGTCGTGATATTGCCTCTGTTGCCATTAGTTTTATCGGCTATCTTATATATTCTAGTCATCGTGGTAACAGCCGGCTTACTTGAAGGCATCAGTACTATACCCATAGCACTTTTAACTATTATACTATTAGCAATTTGGTTAATTCCCATAGCCTACTTGTTGGCCATTATTGGTTTATTTCTCAAAGATATTGGCCAATTTTTCCCTTTTTTGATTACCATCACGCTATATTTAACTCCAATTTTATATATGCCCAATCAGATGCCAGAGCCTATGTTATGGATGTTAACCATCAATCCGATAGCTGATGTAATGGCACTCATTCATGCTGGCATCCAAGATTTACCTTGGACTTATGCAAACTTATGGCGCCCATTGGGAATATGGTTATTATTACTAGGGCCAGCGTGGGTTCTGTTCCGACGCGCTGAACCCCATATACGTGAAATGCTTTAATTAAAATTGTTAATTGCGAATTTACAATCTGTAGAAATTTTAGGGTAACCACAAGGGATTACCCCTACGAAACCTTGTGGCATGTAGGGGCAATCCTTTATGGTTGCCCTTATTTTAATTGGGGTAACCGGGATTACCCCTACGAAACCTTGTATCATGTAGGGGCAATCCTTTATGGTTGCCCAATTGATTTTATGCGCGTTCCTAACCATTAAATAATAACTATGCAAAAAAACTCCGAACCAAATAACTTTTTCATGCGACTAGGGACATGGTATGTACAAGTTGGATTGTTGGTTATTGTAGTCGCTATCACTTATGGGCACACCCTAGATGTGCCATTTTACCTAGATGATTTTTCTTCCATTCAAGAAAACCCGGTTATTTATAATTGGCAAGGCACTTATGCAGAGTTATGGCAATTTGCCGCTTTACGAATAGTCGGTTACCTAAGCTTTGCCTTTAATTACCAAATTCATCAATTCCAAGTTGCCGGCTACCACGTTGTGAATATTATTATTCACTTATTAGCCGGTGGTGCCATCTTAGTTTTGTTGCGTGGCTTGGTACGCACTCCCGCCCTTCATCCCCTCTTGTCAGAAGATGCCAAACGCTTATTGCCTATTGTTGTAGCATTGATATTTGTACTTCATCCCTTGCAAATTCAAGGAGTTACTTATATCGTGCAAAGGCTTGCCTCATTAGCAGCATTATTTTATATTGCCACAATGGCTTGTTTTATTCAGGCTCGTTTGACGGCCGGCTTGCTACGCCGCAGTTTATGGATATTAGCTTGTATATTATTAGCATTACTAGCATTTTTCACCAAACAAAATACGGTAACTTTGCCCATTGCCTTATTATTATTGGAATTAATATTTTTCCCCGGCCATAAAACTCGTTTGATATTAACCGGTGTTGTGGCATTGTTTGGTTTAGGAATAGCGTGGTTTATTCTGGCATGGGTATTTAAGCAAGACCCTTTTTCTCTCCAAGCCATGCAAGCGTTGACCCGCGAAACCACCGCGATTTCTCGCACCTCTTATCTAGCAACTCAAATGAGTGTCTTGTGGACTTATATTGGTTTATTTTTGTGGCCACTAAGTTCACATATTGATTACACTTACCCTATTACAGAGAGTTTTTTGTATGTCAATTACAATTACCATTTAGTTGCGAGGCTTTTACACAGTGAAGCGATATTTGCCCTTGGAGGACATCTATTAGTGTTAGGAATAGGTTGGTATAACTTACGCCGTCGCCCGCTAATAGCTTATGGTATTTTCTTTTATTACCTTGCCCATGCGGTTGAATCTAGCCTCATTCCTATTCGAGACGTGATATTTGAGCATCGCACTTATTTACCGAATTTAGGTTTAGCGGTGCTATGCGCTTGGTTACTGGTCGTACAACTACCACAGATGCTATCAAAGCAGTCGATTAAAATTATTCTAGTTAGCCTAATTTTAATCTTAAGCACTGCAACATGGTCCCGTAACCAAATGTGGCGTTCACCGGTTGCCCTATGGCAACACAACGTTGAACAATCTCCGGACAAAAAACGGGCATGGATTATTCTTGGCAAGCACCTGATTCAAAGGGGTCAAGCAGAAATAGGACAAGATAAAGCGCAAGGTAAAGCGAGCCTTGAAAAAGGCATTGAAGCCCTAAACCGTGCTATCGTGAGGACAAACAATGTGGATGGTTCCAGTTCTCTATCAGTCACAACTGAAACCGCACTTAATTTAGTTGTTGCCCATAAAACATTAGGTCAATATGACCAAGCGTTAAACTGGGTTAATAGTGCCTTTATACAAAAGCTACGTCCTTTTGACCATGCAAAATTCTTAGTGAATCGGGGTAATATATATTATGAGTTAGGGCGCAAACATCAAACTCAAAAAGATCACACTGAAGCGCAAGTTTATTACCGTAAATCGGAGGCATCTTATCGCCAAGCCATTAAAATTTACCCTCAAAATTTGAAAGCACGTATTAACCTTGCCAGTATTTTAGGGATGACTGGACGCTTGGACGAGGCGATAGCCCTTTATGAGGAAGTCCTAGCGATTGATTCTAGTAATGCCTACGTCAAAAAGAATTTACAGCAACTGCAAAAAATACGCAAAAAAATTCGGTAAATAATTGTGAATTATTAATTATGAATTGTGAATAAATAGTTTTGCTGTACGGGGTTTGCAACCCCGTCCGAAATGTTTGATTTTTTTGCCCCGGGATCCTAAGTATTATCCCTCGCTAATCTTTTATTATAAACAATCCATGTCAAAGCTTTTAAATCCTTTATTATAAGCAATCCTTGTAGTTTTCATGGTATCTTGAAGTTAAAGTTGTTCTAAAAACTGTTGCACCCGCCTAGTATTTGGATTACCTAACTCGCTGAAAATTTCCAAGCTTTTTAGGTAATTGTCCTTAGCCGGTTGCAAATCGCCACGTTTACGATAAAGATGACCAAGATTGCCATATTGATTTGCAATCTCCTCTTGTCGTCCCAAAGTTTGATTCATTTCCAAACTCCCAAGAAACATTTTTTCCGCACGTTGTAAATCACCGGCTGTATAATAAAGGTTTCCCAAATTGCTATACTGATTTGCGATTTCGATATTGTGTCCTAAAATTTGATTCAGTTTCAAATTCTTAAGAAACATTTTTTCTGCATCTTGCAAATTGCCACGGCTTACATAAAGTTTTCCCAAATTGTTATATTGAATAGCTATTTGTTCCTTGTGTCCTAAAGCTTGGTTTATCTCTAAACTCTTGAGGTACATGCTCGAAGCACGTTGCTTGTCATTACTTCTTGCGTAGACGAGCCCAAGGAAACCATATTGTTTGGCAATATTTTCTTTATCATTTAAGGCTTGCAATACTTCCAATCTTTTAAGGGACATCGCCTCAGCACGTTGCAAATCACCCAGACGATAATAAAGATTTCCAAGGTTGCCATATTGTTCTGCCATCTTAGTCTGGCGCCCAAGAGCCTGATTAATTTCTAGACTTTTGAGATATGACGCTTCAGTACGTTGCCAGTCACCATGAACATGGTAGAGATTTCCAAGATTGACGTATTGATCAGCAATATCAGCCTGACTACCCAATGTTTGATAAACCTTCAAACTGTTAACAAACATTTCCTCAGCCGGCTGTAAAGCACCAGCCATAACATAAATACTTCCAAGATTACTATATTGACTTGCTATACCTTTTTGATTCCCAATAGCCTGAAAAGTTTTCAAACTATTGGCATACATTTGTTGGGCACGTTGCAAGTCATTGCGATTTGCATAGAGAAGACCAAGATTACCGTATTGTTTCGCCATACCTTTTTGATCTGCAATAGTTTGAAATGCCTCCAGACTTTTGAGATACATTTCCTCAGCCCTTTGCAAATCATTATGACGATGATAGAAGGCTCCCTGTTTTCCGTATTCAATGGCTTGGGTAAGTGGTCCACCGAGCCAAGTTTTCCAAGCAAAAAAAACTATAAAAATGAAACCAATAACGGAAATAATTGACCAACCAATTGTTTGAATTGATATTTTTGTTGACACGTTGACTATTCCGTTTTTATAAAATTGGGAAATGGTAAAGGAAAAAGGGAAAAGAGGAAATAAATGTTTTACCTTCGGGGTTAGAAATTTTTTTGCTGGACGGGGTTTGCAACCCCGTCCGAAACGTTTCAAAATATCAAAAATTCAATAATTTATTTTTTGCTGGACGCGGTTTGCAACCCCGTACTTCAGTATTTAAAATCTCGAAAAATTAATAAACTTATACCAGTGTTAAGCATATGTCGAATTTGGCGAAGGTATCGCCTACCTTTCCGCTTTACACGTCACACTCATCAACGTTGATTTTTTTCAGGTAATGCGAATTGACCCATCCTCTAATACCACGATATTTTATCAACGCCCATCTTCTTTTTAACCTTGATACATACTTGTCTACACCAATAAAACAGTCTTCATGAGCCGGGATTTTGCCCACCTTTCTACTATAAATACGCGGAGATTTACGGATGTTCAAGTGACTACGCACCTTGACAACCTTATAATACGTTCCACACCCCATCTCTTCGCGACTAAGGTAATCTAAACTAGCCCAGCCTTCAACACCTTTATAACTAATCTTCACCCAGTTTTTTTGAGGTGTTGAGCCGGCGATCTCGTTCAAATAGGCGATACAATGTTTACCTACTGGTATCTTCCCAACTTTTTTACTCTTAGAGCTAGGGGACTTGCGGATATTTAAAACATCATTTGCACGAATCTTAATCACCTTAAAAAAGATGGTGGCTTCTGTATCATGAAGCGGATCATATTTGGGGGCTGCTTGGAGCGGGAACCCCGCGAGTAACACAAAATTTGTGACAGCCACCATTGTGACAAATTTTTTTAACGCCGAAAATTGCGAGAACATGTTGACATCAGGCTCCTAAATTATTGGACAAAGTTGTCCATTTGGTGAATGGTTCTCGGATGAAAGAGAACCATATTTTGTAATGGACAGTGTGAAGTTCCTAAATATTTATTCCTAAATTAGTTAGGACAATGCAGCTTAAGAGATAGCAATTCTATTGATAACTATTGACATGCTGACTTAATTCCGTATGTCACACCAAATTGATGAATAGCCCTGAATCCCCTCGTCTGATGGAAACTTAGGGTTACTTGCAATACTTAGAGAGTCCCTTTTTTTAATGTGGAAGGCTAACCACCTCAAGTGTCTATCATGCTACTTTAAAAATAAAAACAATGTAAAGTTTTTTTAGATAATGTCCAGCCAATATCAATAATTATCAATATCCTTGTAGACTATATCAAATGCCGGCACGATTACAAGACGTTGCCTATTTTCATTTATTAACCGGATTACCTTAGGAACGTGCATGAAATAATTAGGGCAACCAATCGGGCGTGCCCCTACATCAATTGAGATATTGGGTAATCCCTGTTACCCTATAAAGTTGTCGAAGTTATTTCATGCACGTTCCTTAATAATCAAACGGTACTGAGGGTAATCATTAATATATGATTTTTACACAACACAAATTGAACCCTCATTTGATTTATAGTCAAAATTTACCTACAATTGGACTTTGTTGTTGACTGTCAGTTAATGACAATTATTTATTGTATAAGAAATATTGCGAATCTTGGCGAAGTTCTATGCCACATTAATAATGACTGTATTCTCATTTTGGAGCAACGTAATTATGACGGTATATATTGCCAATAGCAAAAACATAATTATGCGATTGCTTTATACCTTAACAAATTATTTTAAAACAATAACAAATATGTAATAAATAATTTATTTCATAGTTGCTTGATTGATGATTAAAATTATTGATTTAAACATGGCATTTAAGCTATTAACTAAATGCGGTGCCTGAATTTATTAACCACTATGCCCCGACTTTTTACCCAGCCGAAAATAGAATATGATCAAGATAAAACCGGAGAATGTAAACTAAATGACAGACGAATATTCAACCACCGTAGAAATCGCCCGTAATTACTATAATAGTGACGATGCGGACCATTTTTACGCCACTATTTGGGGCGGCGAAGACATTCACATTGGCATTTATGAAAAAGAAAACGATTCAATTTTCGATGCCAGCCGTCGCACTGTTCATCGAATAGCAAAAATGCTCACCTTGAATGAAAAAAGCCATCTGTTAGATATCGGTTCTGGTTATGGTGGTACCGCCCGTTATTTGGTAAAGAACAATGGTTGTCATGTTGACTGCTTAAACTTGAGCGAAGTTCATAATCAACGTAATCGCAAGTTAACTCAAGAACAAGGCTTAACCAGTAAAATTCGGGTTATTGAAGGGAATTTTGAAGCTATACCATTAGAAGACCAACAATATAATGTGGTTTTATCTCAGGATGCGATGGTGCATAGTAGTAATCGTCGCAAAGTACTTGAAGAAGTTTGGCGTGTCCTCAAACCGGGGGGAGAATTTATCTTCACTGACCTAATGCAAAGTGATGATTGTCCAGCCGAAGTGTTACAACCGGTTTTTGAAAGGATCCATCTTGACTCAATGGGTTCTCTTGGATTTTACTTGCAGGTGGCTCAAGAATTGGGCTTTGAAAAGATAAAAGTCATTGAAATGAATGAGCAGTTAGTAAACCATTATAGCCACGTTTTACGAGAGATTGAAGCTCGTCATGATATGATAAAGATATGTTCGCAAGAGTATATCGGTCACATGAAAGTTGGCCTTAACCATTGGATTGAAAAAGGCAAAAAAGGCTACCTGTCTTGGGGGGTTCTGCACTTTCGCAAGAAATAAATAAGGGCTTTGTCCACTTACGTCTTCAGATTAGAACCGTAACTTTAGTCGTAATTTAAGTACCAGTGCATCAATAAATCGGGTATTTAGAAACCAAGTTTTTTAAAAACTTGGTTTCTCTCCTCAAATAAAATAAATACCGGAAATTTTTGGCGAAGGTAAATACCGAAAAAATTTCGACCAGTGTGGTCACATTTTTGTGGGGTAAATTAAATATTGTGGAACGGGCAAACACCAAATCGCAACCACCGTACCAGTGGATATTAATTTTTCTTAATTTCTTAATCTAAATACCGGTGACATGGAGAAAATAAGAGCGGTAAATTTGACCAAAATTTTTGGCTCTCATCCTAAGCGTGCCCTGACATTTCTTTTATCCGGCATGAATAAGGATGAAATATTTAACCAAACCGGGCAAGTCGTTGGTTTAACTAACGTTTCCTTTGAAGTATCGACCGGTGAAATTTTGGTAGTTATGGGACTTAGTGGCAGTGGCAAGTCTACCCTTATCCGTTGTGTAAACCGTCTTATTGAACCAACCCAAGGCCAAATATTCATTGACGGAGAAGACATAACAACCTTGGAGCACCACGCATTGTTAGAATTACGCCGTCATAAGTTTGGTATGGTATTTCAACAATTTGCCCTCTTTCCCCATCGAACGGTGCTACATAATGTTGAATATGGCCTTGAAATTCAGCGCGAGGACCAAAAATTTTGCCAAGAAAAAGCGAAGGCGGCGTTGAAATTAGTTGGCCTTGAGGGTTGGGAAGATGCAATGCCCCGTCAACTCAGCGGCGGTATGCAGCAGCGTGTCGGCTTAGCTAGGGCACTCGCAGTGGACCCCGACATTCTGTTGATGGATGAGCCATTTAGTGCATTGGATCCCTTGATACGTAGTGATATGCAAAATGAACTGGTTTCTCTTCAAAAACGCATGAAGAAAACCATCCTTTTTATCACCCATGATTTAGATGAAGCATTCAAGATTGGCGACCGCGTGGTTTTAATGAAAGATGGACAAGTCATTCAGATTGGTACTCCAGAAGAAATTATTCTCACCCCAGCTAATGATTATGTGAAACGATTTGTAGAAGATGTTGACAAGTCCAAAATACTAACCACTCAATCCGTGTTGAGTCCGGCCAATATCGTCACCCATTGTAATGCTGAGCCTCATACTGTCCTTGACATAATGACGAATAAGTGTCTATCACACATTTTAGTTGTGCAACATGATGATATCCTACAAGGCATGGTGCAAACAGAAAGTGTAATGGCATCCGTGGCTCGGGGCGATAAAACTATAGCAAGCCTCATAGAATCAGAGGTTCCAACTGTTACCCCCACCGATTCCCTCATAAAATTGATTGCCATTCTGGCTAAATGGTCAAAACCGTTACCGGTGGTAGATTCAAAGAAAAAACTTCAAGGAATAGTTTTTAACAACAGTGTCTTAGCTGCACTGGCTAAATAAAGTTAATTGTTGATTGATGGAAAAGTTCTCGGTGCCTAAGTTACCACTAGATGATTGGGTTGATATAAGTCTTGATTTCTTGACCGAAAATTTCGCCTTTATTACTAAGGCTATTAGCGAACTTCTAGAAAACTTTATTTATAACATTGTAAATGGTTTTATGTTTTTGCCTCCTTGGCTGGTGATAACCATTTTTACATTGTTATCATGGAGACTAATAGTACGTGAAAGGTTTTTTTGGACCGGAACATTAGTAGCAGTTTTAATAGCTTTAGGACTAGGGCTGCTTAATTACCTAGATTTATTGTCTGTTGATATTATGGTAATTATCATCTTCACATGGACTGCCTTATGGCAACTTATCGGGCGTAACCTAACTATTGTCATTGTCATAGAACTTGGACTGTTTTGGGTCTTGTTAGCATTCTTTTGGCTTATGCAATTATGGCACAGTAACATGATGGTCATTGCCCTATTCACCTTAATTTGTTGGCAACTGGCTGGACGCAAGGTAGGACTTTTTACCTTCGTTGGTCTTATCCTTATCTGGAATCTGCAATTATGGGAAGCAACTATTGAAACACTGACTCTAGTTATTGTTGCCACCTTCATTGCGGTATTGGTGGGTTTACCAATGGGAATACTGGCTGCTATGTCAAATATGGCTTATCGTGTGATCATGCCGCTCATGGATTTGATGCAAACAATGCCGGCGTTTGTTTACCTTATTCCAGCAATACCTTTTTTTGGTCTAGGGGCGGTTTCAGCTATTTTCTCTACCGTGGTTTTTGCCATGCCTCCGGCTATCCGTTTCACCTGTTTAGGTATTAAGCAAACACCAAAGGAACTTATCGAAGCTGCAGATGCCTTTGGTTCGACCAAACTGCAAAAATTGTTTAACTTGCAATTACC
>Ga0233404_10000551_pt1 | contig 10467 bp, 6 predicted proteins | sample Na_oxic_2_MG_FD_179861 | JGI IMG/M metagenome (GOLD analysis project Ga0233404, IMG submission 179861) | Seawater microbial communities from Saanich Inlet, British Columbia, Canada - Na_oxic_2_MG | ecosystem: Environmental > Aquatic > Marine > Inlet | place: Canada: British Columbia | collected...
AATACTCCAGGGTTGATCTCAATCAAATCTTTCGAGGTTAAATTATTAGTAAATATTGTAACTCTATTTTGTATTTTAGTCAAGCGGGAACCGCTATATGACTGAGCAATTGCACATTTTCAATCGTACCTTCATTGGTAATGGTTTTTGATAACTTACCACCGCTTACGGTGGATTCTGATAAGATCCGGACCTCGGATAGCAGCCCTTGATTTTCAATTTGCCCTGAGATTGAACCGTTAATAATCGCCCCGTTTGCGCTAATATGAGGATTATGTTGGTTTATATCAGTGTTATTAGTAGTTACCTCAATAACATTAAAAGGTACTTTTGCTGTGTGAGTCACTTTATTATTGGCACTATTGGAATCAATGATCTCTGCACTGACCGACGCTGTGTTTTTCAGTGTTGCTCCTTCTGTAGTCGGTGTGATAACGATTGTTACCAGGCTATGTGCATTTCCTGCTAAGGAGGTAATGGTACAAGTAACGGTATGACTCGCTTTATCAAAGCTGCAAGTACTGCTATCATCGTTGACATTAACGGTTTCAAACGTCGCTTCTGCCGGGATAACATCGCTTAGTGTGATTTGGTTCACTGTTGCTGAACCGTGATTAGTCACCGTGATTTCATAAGTGAGCGGTGATTTCACAGCGGCGATAACCGCGCTACCCTTGATTTCAACGCCTAAATCAGACTCTAGGGTAACTTGTGTGGTTTCAGTCGCAGTATTAGGACTCGAATCAAATTGTTTTGCCGTGACGGTAGCACTTAGGCTGAGTTCTCCAACTTCAGTGGCTGATAGCGTAGCGGTTATCGTTGCTTTATTGTCACTATTGAGTGTTCCCAGGGTACACACTATATTTTCTGAAGTGGCGGTGCAATTTCCTTGGCTGGACTCAACGGTGAGAAAGTCAATGATTTCGGCTTGATTGTCGAATTGCCCTTCTAAAATCACGCCTGTGGCTTGATGGGGACCATGATTTGTCACCGTTAAGGTATCAATCAGCGTATCGCCTATTTTTACAGACGCGCTACTTTCACTGATCGTGAGCGATAAATCAGCCGTTGCGATATTGAAGACGGTGATGGCATTATCTGAGAAACTCGCTACATAAATATGAACGCCAGCCGGACTGACAACAACCGATCTTGCACCGCTTAATCCATCCAATTCCTCAATCCCTTCTTTTTGGGCTCCTATAAAGTTTAATTGCCCTGTTTCGGTGTGGCGACGAAAGGCGACTAGCGCATTGTCATTAGCCCCGGCGACATAGAGTATTTCACCATCAGGACTCAGGGCAATACCCGTTGCACCATTAAGCCCTTCAATTTCCCCTGTGCCGTTGCGATAGGCGCTGATAAAACTCAGGTTGCCCGTCGCAAAGCTAAACACGGCGACCGCATTATCATTGCCGCCGGCTGTCGTATACACAAATTGACCATCTGGACTGACAACGACACCATTGGTTGTATCTAAACCTTGAATACCGCCTACATTATTGGTGAGGGTTTGTATTAGGCTTAATTGACCGCTTGTCGCATTTCGGCTAAAGACGGATAGGCGATTAGCATTGCTACTGGTGGCGAATAAATGGGAACCGCTTGGTGTAAGGGCGAGGGCATTTATCCCCGTTAAGCTTTGTGATTCTTCTTCAAAGCGCAGTGCCTCAATAAAACTCAGTTCACCTGATTGACTTTCACGACTGAAAATCACCAGGGCATTATCTCGGGTTCCCGCAACATAAAGATGCGTTTCAGTCGCTGCCAGGGCAAAAGCCCCTTCTAAACCGTCAATGCTACCTTCACCATTTTTATAGCTTGCGACGAAAGTTAAGAATCCGCTGCCACTTTCACGGCGAAAAACAGATACTGCATTTTCCCCAAAACTAGCAATATAAGCATAAGCACCGTCTGGACTCAGGGTAATGGCACTGGGTTTATTCAAGCCCTCGTCGGGTCTTAAGACTTGGATAAATTGTAATTTGCCATCACTGGCATTGCGCCGAAATACCGCTACCGCATTGTCTGAAAAGCCTACGGCATAGATAAATTGTCCATCGGGACTGATTGTGAGGGCAAAAGCACCTTGTAAGCCTTGCACACCGTTAATTCCATTTTTTTGGGTTTCCGTAAAATATAAGGTAGAGGGCATATTTACCCGTGTCGTTATTGTCGCATTATTATTGCCCTCATTAGAGTCAATGGCTGCGGATGATAATTGGGCAGAAAAGTTTAATTGACCGGCTACCGTCGGTTGGACCACAAAACTAAGCGTCACCACGCCCTCATTGGGAAGGCTTTCAATTGTGCAATTGAGCTTCCCATCGACAATCATCTCAGCACAACTGCCGGCGATTTCCACAGGATTCATTGTTACCGGGGATTGCAATAGAAGATTTTCTGGTAACTTATTGATTATATTGATATTTATAGCTGGATCAGGCCCCTGGTTAGTGACCGTTAAGGTATAAGTTAATGGGTTATCTACCAGGACAGGATTGGGTGTACCGTTGATGGTTAAGGCTAAATCAGCCGTTTGCGGATTGACCGATGTTTCAAGGATTATGCTATTATTACTGGATACCGGATCAAAGCTACTGCTAGTCACACTGGCAAAACTACTGAGTTGCCCCAGTGATTGTGATTTGACGATAGTATTCACGGTTGCACTGGCATAACTATTAATAGGTCCTAATAAGCAAGTGATAACGTTATCAGTTATTTCACAGGTTTCGCCCTGACTACTTTTGCTAGAAATATAGGTGACAGAAGGGGGTAATTCATGAGTGAGATTAACCCCGGTTGCTTGATGGGGACCATTATTGGTGACCGTCGTGGTATAAGTCATTTCCTTACCTAAAAAGGTAGGATCCGGCACCGCCGTCAGGCTGACTCCTAAATTGGCTTCTTTATTTGTCACCGTTGTTTCTACCTGGTCAATATTAGGCAAACTAGGATCAAAAGCGTCACTGGTGACTTCGGCGGTGAGCGTTAAAATTTCGGCAACGGTGGGTACCGCTTTAAGCGTTACCGTTTTCGTTTCGCCTACCGGAACCAAACCGAGATTACAATTAAAAATCGGACCAGTACCACAACCTTCCCCACTGATTTCTTCAATATGCACATTATCGCCACTTAAAGCGACATTCAATGTTGCAGCAGCTTCATTCGCCCCATTATTGATCACGGAAATCGTATAAGTGACGGGATTATCTATTAAGACAGATTGCCCCTCATCATCAGCCGTTACTACAAAATCTGCCGCGATGCCGGTGATATTATGCACTAAGACGCTTTTAAGATTATTGGTTTCATTCGTATCGAAACCATTAGCGGTGACAAAAAAGGTACTGAGTATATTTTCACCGGTTTGCACGGCTCTGCCGGTGATAACAACTTCCCGAGCGAGACTGGGTGCTAAACCACTTAATTCACAAATCACTTGCGATTGTTCATAGGTACAGCCACTGCTATCAGAAACATAGTCAACCTGGGGTGGCATGAATCCAGTGAGGATAATACCGCTAACTGTAGTGCTGCCTTGATTAGCAATGGTTATGTTATAAGTCAGTTCATTGCCCACTGCAAGCGTTGAAGGTGTCGCTACCGCATTTGTCATAACTAAATCAAATTTCAGCACGTCAACCATATTGGTTTTAGTCACCTGATTATTTTCAATATTCGAGTCAATATCGGCACCACTCACTTGCGCGGTGAGGCTGATAGGACCTGTCACGCTGGAAGTGGTAACCTGAATAGGCACTTGAACTGAATCATTGATAGCTAAGGTGTCTAATTGACAAGTCACGGTTTGGGCATTTTTAGTACAACGCACATCGCTATTAGCTGCATTATAAGTGACTTGACTGGATAAGGTATTCTTTAATACCACCGTATTCGCAATATCTGGTCCAAGATTGGTGACCCGAATGGTATAGTTCAAAGCATTATTAGTCGAAACGATATCAAGATCAGTTGAAATACTCACCTTTAAATCGGCTGTGATAATAGATTCTACCAGCGTCGTTTCTTTAGAAGCTGAATTATTCGCGGTATTTGCATCCGCTTGAACGGCAGACACTGAAGCGGTATTTGTTATCAAACCGCTACCAACAGCGGTGGGGGCAGTTAAAGCAATCGTGATATCGACTGTAGCATTGATTTCTAAAGCCTCTAAATCACAATTCACTTGATGAGTGCTACCATTATATTGACAAACACCTTGACTTGAAATAGCCGAGCTAAAAAGGGTGCCTGGGGGCAACACATCAGTTAAAGTGATAGCAGTTGCCGTATCCTGTCCATGATTAGTCACAGTTAGCGCATAAGAAAAGGAACTATTAATCGCTACCGTTTCAGGTGTCGCTATGGCGACTTCAAGGTCAGCGGAAAAAGTATTAAGTGCCGTGATCGCATCGCTACTGAAAGCAGCAGTATAAATTATCCCCGCTTCTGAACTTGCCACAATTGCAGAAATATTATCCAGTGTCGCCAAATCTTGCGTATTGTTTTTGAGCACTGCTCTAAAAGTCAGTTCGCCTGTATCCGCGTTGCGATCAAATATAACGATAGCATTGCTACCCGCCACATAGACACGCAGACCATCAGGACTCATAGCAATAGCATTGGCACCGTTTAAGCCATCAATCCCATTTTCACCATTGCGATACACTTTATCCGGCGAAAAGGATAGTATGCCGGTTGCAGTTTCACGGTCAAAAGCAACCACCGCATTATCAACTTTACTAACCACATAAACATAACGGGCATCAGGGCTGATAGCTAAATCCGTCACTCCTTTCAAACCCGATATCCCATCAATCCCTTCTTGATAAGTGGTTACAAACGCAATTTCGCCTAAACTCGGATTGCGCGTAAACAATGAAATCGCATTATCAGTACTCGCAGCGACATAGATAAAGACATTACTGGGAACCACACTAACGGCACTTGCGCCGGCTAAAGTATCTACCCCACCAGCACCGTCTCGTTGCAAAGTCAGGAATGATAAAGAGCCAGATGAGGGATTACGGTTAAAAACTGCCAGGGCATTATCGCCAGCACTGGTGACATACACCCGCGTATTGTCTGAACTAAAAGCAATGCTATTAGCCCCACTCAAACCATCAACGCCACCTAAATCATCTTGCAGCATTTCAACCAGAGATAGGCTACCATCTGAGGCATTACGGGAAAAAACCACAAGGGCATTATCTAAGACACTAGCGACATAGACATGCTTATCATCGGGACTCACGCCCACCGCGAAAGCACCTTGTAAGCCAAAAGAACCGATGTCACTGTTTTTGATCACTTGAATCAAGGATAGCTGTCCAACACTATCACGCGCAAAAACAGCCACAGCATCATCAGAAAAACCGGTGGCATAAAGATGCTGCCCATCGGCACTGATAGCCAAATCACTTACCCCTCCTAAACCGTCAACGCCATTGATATTATCTACTTCTAAATCAATGACTTGCGTATTTTCAGCCTGGGTAAAAGGCGAAAAAGTGAAGATTAGAATGAATAGTAGTAATAGCATTTCTATTCGATATAAACGAATTAAATGAGTCATCAATAAAATTCCTTTGGTAAATTCATTAATTTTGTTACTTGGTATGCAAAAACTATTTTTAAAAATAGTATTTTTGATTGAGAGTGTTTATCGGCGTTTTGAACAGGACAAAGTCAAAGGGCTTAAATAAATACTATTTTCGCCAAAAATAGTATTTCTAAAGAATGAATTCCGATCATTCTCACAAACTTCACAAACTAGAACATCAAATATTAGACATTATACCGATTTAATTTATTATCAGCAAGCTTTGTACAAGACAAAAAGTGGTAACTCATTGATTCTTGGTAAAGTGCTAAATAAAAACTTATATAAAATCATACAGTTATAAATATGCACCCTTTTTATCCTGTACAAAGAAAAATGATAATTCCTTATCATAAACGGATTTTTTCAAGGGCATAAAAAATAAATTTCCATAAAAATCAATAGATTAAAGAATAATAGCCCAAATGATTCTATTTAGACCTTGACCTCAACACAAAAAATAAAGTACAATACATATTCCTTTATTAACTCACATTAGGAGGTTTTTGGTGAAAAAATATTGAGTCGGTACATGGCTGGGGTTTTGCTCAGTTTAGTAGCCGGTCATGTTGCGGCGGATTTGGATGAGGGGTTGGTTGCCTATTATCCGTTTAATGGTAATGTCAATGATGAAAGTGGAAATGGGTATCATGGGACAGTACAAGGTGCATTGATAACCGCAAATCGCTTTGGCAAACTGGGTGCTTATGGGTTTGATGGACACGATGCCAGAATTAAACTGGATGGTGAGGCTCTAAACAGCCTTAATTCGTTAACCATCTCATTGTGGTTACAATCATTTGATTCTGGTTCCAATAACCATTTTTTTTCCGCTGCTCATTCAGGACAGAATAATGAACTTTTGATTAAACATAATAATGGAAAAATAACTCTTCAAGTCAAGGGTAAAGAACACAAAATGAGTGACTTTAAAGTCAATGATAACACCTGGCATCATATTGTCTTGACTCGTGATGGTTCTATAATAGAACTTTACATTGATAGTCGTTTTGATTCTGTATGGGATTCTGCATCTGTAGGCAATCTCAGTGTTGAAAAATCAGGTTTATGGCTAGGTGGAGATCAAGATTCTGTTGGTGGTGGCTGGGATTCAAGTCAACAACTTGATGGTTTATTAGATGATTTAAGGATTTATGATCGTGTTCTTAACGAATCTGAAATCCAAGAACTCTACAATCTTACAGAGCCATCAGATAGTTCAGGTATTTCTGATGAGTGTTTTACACAAGCAGAACTTGATACTGCAAAAGAAGCAGGAAAGCAAGCTTGCATAGATGATCCATCTTCTTGTGGTATTCCTATAAGTGGTGTACCTGCCACCCTTTCTTATGACTTCAAACTACATATCCCGCTTCTGCATTATTCGCCTCTGGTGGGTACTGATGCGATTATGCGATTATCAGTTGATATGGAAAAGAAAGACGGCAATCAATTGCTGTTTGGAGTTATTGATTATGAGGTGATTGAGTAAGTTTAAGCAAGTAGGGTGGGTAGAGCGATAGCGAAACCCACCACAACCTCAACTATGTGTGTTCCAAATATTCCCCCTCCATTTTTTCATTGATTCCTTCACCACCCCAATTGGCTGGATAAATTCCCCAATTTACCGCACGATGAAAAGAAGAATATTTCCAATCAATCGTTTGTTTGACATAACCCTGTTTGACCGGATTATAATGAATATAATCAACATGTTGGCGATAATCTCGTTCATCACGAATGATATGCTCCCAAAATCGTCGTTGCCAAATACCCCGCTCTCCTTTTTTTATCCGACTTGAAGAACGTTGCTCGGTTGGTGGTAATTGGCGAGAAAATGCCGATTTAATTTGTCGCCAACGCATAGAGTAATTATCATCGTTAATTGGTAAAGTTAAAACACAGTGAAAATATTCAGGTAAAATAACAGCAGCATCAATTTTAAAAGGGTGTGCTTTCATCACGTAACGAAAGGCTTGTCGTAAATATTCGATATTATCAACCAATAAACGTGATTGCCGATTAGCAAAGACTACCGTAAAGAAATAGCATCCACCTTCCACACGAACACGACGATAATTAGGCATAATTCTCCTTGAAATGAAAAGTAAAAATATAGAGTGGGTAGGAGCTTCGCTGCAACCCACCTCCACATTCCACTGCCATTGACTTAAGCCAGGGCGAACACGCAGGTTCGCCCCTACAGCACCTGAATATACTGGATTTCGTAGGGGCAGACCTGCGTGTCTGCCCTTAAGTCAATGGCATTGACCTCCACATTCATCATAAACAACACAAAAAGGAAGGGAGCGAAATGCTAGTAAAGATAAGAAAATGGTGGGTTTCGCTCTACGCTCGCTACGAATTACAATTTTTTAATCAAGCATATACGGCTTACGAGTTTGGCTGCCAACATCTCATCGACAAAATGGATGATATTGCCCATGCATCAATCAGACCTAAACGTAGTATACGTCTGATGATTATTGTTCTTCTTCACTAAATTTTCTAATATAATAAATTAATTTCTTAGCGTCATCAAAATCCTGCATCAAAATTTGCAATTCAAGTAATCCAATTAATTTAGGGCCATCTTTAGCCTTTGAATATCGCTTACCCTTTCTTCGTTCTTTGCCTTGTCTTATTTTTACAACATCAAAATATTGCCTTAAAATTGTATCAAGTTTTTCACTGGGTTTGTTAATCTGTTCGGGATACTTATTTTTTATTAACGCATTATTGTTGATAGCTTCATTATCTCTTTTCCGGAGCAACCCTTCATTTTTTCCAAATTCTTCAATTCTGTCAATTTGAGAAAGTATCCAGGCTTCCATTTCTTGAATCATAAAAAAAAGGTTGCTGGTGTCAAACGGCTTATATTGATTAAGCCTTTCCTCTCTTTTTTCTTTCGACGCATCCAAATCAATCAAAATAACCGCATTAATCTTTTGAGTTTCGATGTGCTCCAGCATTTTTCGAGATTGTGTTATGCTTCCAAAGGGTTTTATCTGGAGATTAAATTCTGTAGAAGATAACTTTTGCGAAAATAATTGATGGAAACTTTCCCGAAAAATGGCACTATTATCAACCGTCAAGACGGCTGGATTTTCTGAGGGCACGCCTTCTATATAAATCGTAATATTTACCATCGCTTTCCACCTATCAAGCCTTGTAGCCAAGCTTGCCCGGCTAGATAATCTTCTGTCCATTCGTCAAATTCATCCGAGGATTTAAGCACAGTTTCATTGTGATTATTTTTTTCAAAGATTAAAATGTCATCCATATCGAATGAATTGAGCAATAATGGTGAGTGCGTCGCAATGATCAATTGGGTGTTTTTTGAGGCTTGTTTGATGGCTTTTGCAATTGTATTGATCATATCCGGATGAAGACGGGTTTCGGGTTCATCAATACAGACAAGATAACCTCGTTCTGGATTAAATAAGATGGATAATAACAGCAAATAATGGAGGGTTCCATCGGAGATATGTTCAATAGACACGGAATGCGAAAGATATTTTTCACGAAGTACCAAATATAATTTGGAACCAAGAAAAGCAAAATTGATATCTTTAAAATAAGGATTGATTTTCTTTATCGCGGCTTCGATTTCCTCATAGTTAAGAGGTTGGTTGTTTTTGAGGTGATTAAGAATCGTCATCAGATTTTGACCATCAGATAACAATTTAGTTTCAGTTCCGTAACTGGTTGGTTGTCGAATTGAACTTAAAATGGAGGTATCAAAATAAGCATAAATCGAAAATTCTTCTAAAGCTCTCTTTAAGGTAAACAAGGAATAAAATCTAACAGGATCAGAAATTTGGCGCAAAACAGGCTCTGTGGCTTTGAAACTGATCTGACTCTGTTCTTGTGGATATTTTTGGTACCCCACTTTTCCGCTTTCTCGTGTTGAAATGATACCTTGAGCATTGTTTATTTCCATATAGATAAAATCCTTTTCATCTGATTTAAGACGCTTGGAATACAATTTTTCTTTCAAATAATAGGAAGTCGTGCCAGCCTGAACAATGTTTATCTCATAAATCGGATTGCTCGGAAATGGGTAACCTCCTTTTTGCATCACGTTGTTAATCACATTTTTATCAAACTCAAACGATAATTTTATCGCCTCTTTTTCTGGTTGATTGAAATTGATAACGGCATTAAACCCGCTCCATTCCTTTAAAAAAACGGACTCTAAGCCATTTCCAATAATACTCTCTGCAAGCAGATGGAGCGCTTTAAGAAAATTGGATTTACCACTGCCATTAATGCCCACGAGAATATTAATATCTGGATTAAGTTCTATCGTTGTTGGATGTCTGAAACTGAAAAAATTTTCCAAGGTTATTTTAGAAATCATAATTTTTTGCGCTGATGTTTAGATGAAATTTCCCATAAGTGAAAGTGACTTCAAACCAAAATAATTGAAATTCAGCCGATAAATCACCTTCAACCTGAAAGGTAACGCCGGGCGAATGGTTTTGATTATCAAGGCATACACGGCTTGTGAAAAAAAGTCATACAACGGGTTAAATAAGAATCCATTTCTTTGAGAGAATAGACATCAAGTGGTTCAATTTTCAATGATTTCTCCATAATATAATGCGTACCATCTAATGCGAGTGTTCCTAACGAATGTATTTTTGGTAGGCAAACCAAAAAGACGTTTGCCCATCTACTGCCGTTTCATTTTCATTGGGACGAATGCCGTTGCACACAAAAAGACATTTGCCCACCCTACCTGGCTATATTTTTCACCCTATTTTTGTTCCTGCATGGTAGGTCGGGTTAGCTTATCGCGCGCTGCGCGATAACGTAACCCGACATTTACCTTTGAAATAGACCTTTGTCGGGTT
>Ga0233404_10000552_pt1 | contig 10445 bp, 7 predicted proteins | sample Na_oxic_2_MG_FD_179861 | JGI IMG/M metagenome (GOLD analysis project Ga0233404, IMG submission 179861) | Seawater microbial communities from Saanich Inlet, British Columbia, Canada - Na_oxic_2_MG | ecosystem: Environmental > Aquatic > Marine > Inlet | place: Canada: British Columbia | collected...
GCTCGAATTACATGGTAACGTTTATGATTCGGAGCAAGTACAAACAATTTGCCAAGTATTAGATTTTCCGGTATCAAGCCTAAAACAGCCGGTTTGCGACTATTCTAAAGGCATGGCACAAAAATTAGGACTCGCGGCTTGTTTATTAAGTGGTAAACGCTTGTTAGTATTGGATGAACCAATGACTGGTTTAGATCCAAAAGCGCGAGTCTATCTGCAACGCTACCTGCTGCAACAAAAAGCCAAAGGAATTACTTTATTTTTCAGTACCCATTTACTGGCAGATGTAGAAAAACTATGTGATCGTATGGGAATAATGCATGAAGGACGTTTACAGTTTGTTGGTTCGCCGACAGAGTGTTGTGCAACTTTTGGGAGCCAAAATCTTGAACAAGCATATTTGAACTGTATTGGGGGTTGAATGGAGTATAACCTTATGTAATTTGGTTAAAATGTTGAAAATGATTTAAAATCAATTGATTAGTTCATTGGAGTTCAAAGCTTTAGCTTTGGATTCCAAGTACATCAAATTGTGCATTGAAACGACATCTTAAGTTAAAAAATAGTGATTTAATTTTGTCTCGTCAACGACGGCTCAATAGAAAAACAGTCGGGTTACGTTATCTCGCTGCGCTCAATAAGCATTTCCTCCTACCCAGAAAAAAGTTTAATTTGTTACCGTGTTGAGTATATAACGAACGATTACTTAATTGGTAAATACTATATCAGCGAACGTCGGATGCGTCCCACGCACCATAACTAATTTGGAGTGTGTTTAATGGACAGTAAATGGAATATGATGTTGGTTGCCAAAGTTTTAACGAACGTACTTGACTTGTTGTCCTAACTCGCAGTATTCCGGCAATAATTTTCCGAAGTTTTCCAACAAAATGTTTGGAAATGCTCTTTAACAATTTGGACTTTAACAATTAGAATTTTAACGGCCACCCCAAGAGTCTAGCGATTTGTGGCCGGATGGAGTTTGTATACTAACCGAAACCTTTACAGATAACCGTTTCGGTTAACCCCGCCTTACAAATAGGATAGTCTTTGAAAACAGGAGAAATGACTTTATGGAAACCAAGCCTAAATCAAAACGAAAAGTACCCCTAGGTAGTCCTATTTTCCCTGACATACCACGACTTTCTGAAGAAGAAATCGCACGACTTGAAGCCGAAGATGAGATATTCGGCCAACGTTGTCGAGCTATTTTTGACAAAGTGGCTCCTCAATTAATAGCTGATCATTATGGTTGGTCAATTCATATTGAGCCAGACAGTGGAGACTATTTTATTGACCAAGATACGGAAGTCGCTTTTCAAAAAGCGAAACAAAAACATCCAACTGCCTTGCTTTTGGAAATGTGTTTGAACGAAACCGGAGCTTGTGGTCGAATATGAAAAAAGGATATTTTAATGACCGGGGCGAGCTATTTTTTGAAATGGATTTAATGATGATTGATAGTTCAATCGTCACCGTGGATGCCCTGTTAGATACCGGCTTCACTGATTGGAACGCTCAGAATACCCAAGACATAGAGGCTTTAGGATGGTCCTTTCTCGAAAAATCAGAAAAGCAGACTGCCAGTGGAGCCGTTAAATTTAATCTTTATGCGGGTACTGTTTTTTTTGAGGGTCATAAATTCGCTATTAAAGTAATTGGTGGTCATAAATTTACTCATGCTTTAATGGGATTACAATGGCTTAGGCATCGACGGCTCATTGTTGATCGGAAAATGGACCAGCTAACTTTAGAAAATGTTAATTAAAACATGAGATATTGGCAATGGTAGACGCATAACTTGTCTTACCACACATTAATTCCAAATTGGTAAAGGTTTATTCGATTATTTTTCAAAGTATGGGAGATTAAAAAAAAAGGGGCCATGCTCGAATTATTTTGTAGATATTACAATTGGCACAAACAAATTCGAGAGAGATTAGTCCCTTTTATTTCAGCCTGCTATGCTTTTATTTTTTTCAAAATTTAATTTGAGCCTAGCCCCTTTTTTGTTATGGTGCAAATTCATAGTTTGAGTCTGATAGAATCGCTTAGATTAAATATAACTGATTGAATATTAATAAAAAACTAAAAAATGCCCATTTTTTAAACTAAAAGGGGTTGTTTTTTTCTGGCGATTTAGTGTATGATTAACTTCCAAATTGAGTTGGACACCAACAGGTTAAAATTGACTTAGAACTCAATAACTTTTTGACATGGTGAGGGTATTGGTGGGTTTCGTACCTCTATCCACCCTACGCTCGCTAAATTACAACAGGGAGAAAACATGAAAGCAGATGAAAAAGATATTGAAGCAATAATTCAAGGGAAAGTACAATATGTCATCCCTTTGTATCAACGTGCTTATGTGTGGGGAAAAAAACATTGGCAAACGTTATGGGATGATCTCATAGATTTAGCTTCTTTTCATGAACAGAACGAAAACCATTTTTTTGGGTCTTTTGTCACAATGCCATTGGAAGGTAATAAAAAAGTTAAACAGTTTTTATTGATTGATGGTCAACAACGTTTAACAACTATATTTGTATTATTGGCAATCTTATGGAACAAAGCTAAAACTGAATCCTCAACTCTAAAACTTGCTAACGGAATTGAAAATCATTATTTGTTTAATACTTTCCATGATGATAGTATTAAATTAATTCCCACGACATTACAAGGAGATAAAGGATGTTTTGAACAAATAATACATGGTAAAGAATGCACTATTGACAATCGTATCAAAGACGCATTTGTATTTTTTACTAAGGAAATTGCTAAAACTAAAGTTACTCTTGACATCTTAAACCAAGTAATCACTCGCAATTTAAAAGTTGTTCACATAGAATTAAGCGAAGGCGATGATCCATATAAAATTTTTGAAAGCCTAAATGCTAAAGGGGAAGAGCTTTCTCAAGCAGATTTACTCCGTAACTATTTTTTTATGCGGATTCATGATGAAAAATTAGTGACAGAGTCTTACAACACGTATTGGCAACCCATTCAACAAAAATTGGGGAATGAACTCAGTGAATATATGCGCCATTATTCTATGAAAGATGGTGCAATGGTCAAAATAAATGATGTTTATTTCACCTTAAAAAAGCGTAATGATAAACTAGAGACTCCAAATGAAGTAGTTAATTCATTAAAAGATTTAGCTAAATTTGCTAATTATTATGAAAAGTTGCTTTATCCAGATAGGGAAAAAAATCAAGAGATTAGTGAGCGTATTTCAAGGTTAAATCAAATTGAAGTAACCGTTATTTATCCTTTATTATTAAATATTTATGCTGCTTATGATGGTAAACCACAACGGATTTCAGAAGAACAGTTTATTGAAATGCTTGATTTATTGGAAAATTTTTTAGTGCGACGTTTTATTTGTCAAGTACAAACTCGTGGTTTAAACCGTGTTTTTTCTTATCTTTATGGAAAAATCTCACAGTATGATAATTTTATAGAAGGACTGAAGGTAGAACTGTCTGAACAAAAATATCCAGATAATTCTCAATTTGTTGATGCTTTCAAAACAGCTCAATTATATGTAAATGCTGGAGTTCGTAAAAAAACTAAACTTCTTCTTGGACGTTTAGAAAATTTTCAAAATAAAGAACCAGTGAATGTTAATCATAGTGATATTACTATTGAGCATATCATGCCACAGACATTAACTCCTAAATGGAAAAAGATGTTAGGTAATGACCATCAGAATATTCATAAAACGCTGCGTGATACTATAGGAAATTTAACCCTTTCTGGAGTTAATTCAAAATTAGGTCAGAAAAGTTTTTCCGAAAAACAAAAAATTTTACGCAATGGTAGTTTACGGTTAAACCGTTATTTTGCTGATTTAAATCAGTGGGATGAAGAAGCTATTAGAAATCGGGCAACTAGTTTAGCCGAAATAGCCTTAGAAATTTGGCCTTATTTTGGTGAAGTACAAACCAGTTCAAATTTAACTGCCCATGATATGAAAGGGAAAAAACCGCTTGCAGTAATAATAATGGGTGATTCTTATGCTGTATCTTCTTGGCGTGATGTAGTGCAAAAAACATTGGAAGTAATAATTGATATAGATGATAATACTTTTGTTCAAGTTGTAGAAAAATTCCCACATTACGTTGCTTTAAAAGATAATTTTCGTTCTAGTCGTCAACTGTCAAATGGTTATTATCTTGAAACTAATGTTGATGCTAGGAATATTTATAAATTTTGTCAAGACATAATAGAATTATCTGAATTATCTATTGATGATTGGAAAGTTGAATTGATTAATTAGGAATTATTTATTTCTACGTTTGTTTTGGAAGAAGCATCTGCTGGTGATCCAGAAGCCGCAAAATTGAGATTACAAGCTTTGAATGAAATTCCGGAAATTGAAATTACTGAAGAAGTGGAAGTTATTGCAAAACGTTTGCTATCTCATGCTTTGCTACCTTCCAAAGCCAAAGTTGATTACATATTGCCACAGCAGCAACCATTGGTGGTATGGACTATCTTCTCACTTGGAATTGTACACATATTGCCAATCCAGCATTTAGAATAAAAATTGAGTCAGTTATCCACTCATTTGACTATGAATTACCTATAATATGTACACCACAGGAACTTTTAGATGTATAAAAATGATACAAAGCTATATTATTGATGAAATTCATAAAATTCGGCAAGATTATGCAAAACGTTTTGACAATGATTTACACGCAATGTGTCAAGATGCTATGCGTAAACAAGGTCGAAAGAACCGACAAGTTATACCAGCTAATCCTAAATCTATACAAGACAAATATCTTAAAGTTAAGATTAGTTAGTGAAAGAAGAAAAAGGAACCAAACTCGAATTATTTTGCCTGCCCCAAATATCAGAATGGCAATTCTCCTTGATTTAAATTCTCTTCAGGTTCATTCAGTTAATTTTACTCTACCCCCAATTATTAACATGGCTCAATTCGTTGTGTTTTTTTTAAATTCGTTGTACTCAATTTGGGGGTGAAAAACATTAGAACCTGACTTAGACAATAAAAACTAAACATGAATATTTTTCAAAATTCGGTATTAAATAAGTATTTAAAAACACAAGATGAAAAGAAGATTGATGAAGCATATTCTCAATTTATTACCTATTTTCATAATGCTGAAATACAACAGAATATTAGGAATTCAAAGGAAGAACAATTTCAGGAGGGATTTTTAAGGGAACTCTTTGTTAAGATTTTAGGATACACGCTTAATCCGCAGCCGAATTTTAACCTGACGACAGAACTTAAAAATGAAAAAGGGGCAAAAAAAACTGACGGTGCTATTCTGAAAAATGGTAAAGCATTAGCCGTAATAGAATTAAAAGGAACAGATACCAAAGATTTGGACAAAGTAAATAATCAGGCATTTAATTACAAAAACAATCATACCGATTGTATTTATGTCATTACCTCAAACTTTGAGAAACTGCGTTTTTTTATTCATGATGCGGTTGCTCATATTGAGTTTAATCTGTTTACACTTGCAAAAGAAGATTTTAAAATACTTTGGCTTTGTCTGAATGCTGAAAATCTATTGGGCGGTGTTCCGGCCAAAATAAAACAAGACAGTATAATAGTTGAAGAAAATGTAACAAAACAGCTTTATAAAGACTATTCTACGTTTAAAAATGAACTGTGGCAGAACATCTGCAAAAACCGACCTGATTTAGATAAACTTTTACTATTCAAAAAAACTCAAAAATTATTGGATAGATTTCTATTTGTTTTTTTTAGCGAAGATAGTGGCTTGCTTCCGCCAAATTCTATTTATAAAATGGTGGAACGCTACGAACAACTGATTGAATTAGATGCACAAAAACCACTTTACGATATTTTCAAACAATTTTTTGGCTATATTAATGAAGGGCAAGAAGGTAAAACAGCCCATGATGATATTTTTGCATACAACGGCGGATTGTTTTTGCCGGATGAATTATTAGACAGCTTAATAATTGACGACGAGATATTGAAACCTCATGTATTGAAAATGACAGCTTACAATTTTCAGAGCGATATAGATGTTAATATATTGGGACATATTTTTGAAAATTCGCTGAACGAAATTGAAAATGTAACTGCACAACTCGAAGGACAGAAAGTTGATAAAAGCAAAACCAAACGCAAAAAAGACGGTGTTTTCTATACACCAAAATACATAACAAAATACATAGTTGAAAATACAGTCGGGAAACTTTGCGAAGAGAAAAAAGCGGAATTTGGTATTGTAGATGAAGAGTACGCCAAAGGACGAAAAAAAAGAAGAAAAGCAATTGTAAAGGCCCTGTACGATAATCTGCAAGAATACCGCAATTGGCTTTTGGAAATAACTATTTGCGACCCCGCTTGTGGTAGTGGTGCATTTTTAAATCAAGCTTTGGAATATTTAATAACAGAACATGCTTATGTTGATGAATTACAAGCTAATTTATTAAAATCAAGTATTGTTTTTCAGGATGTAAGCAACCATGTGTTGGAAAAAAATATTTTTGGTGTTGATATTAACGAAGAAAGTGTTGATATTGCAAAACTTTCGCTTTGGTTGCGAACCGCACAACGTGGCAGAAAACTCACATCTTTGAACAACAATATTAAATGTGGAAACTCTCTGATTGATGATCCCGAAGTGGCAGGTGATAAAGCATTTAATTGGGAAGAGGAATTTCCGAACGTTTTTGAGAAAGGTGGTTTTGATGTGGTTATTGGTAATCCTCCTTATGTTCGTTTGCAAGGACTAAAAGCCAGTTATGAAAAAGAAAGTATTTACTATGCAAAAACCTATAAATCAGCCGTTTCTAATTATGATATTTATGTTTTATTTTTAGAAAAATCATTTTCATTAATTCACAAAAAGGGTTTGGTTTCCTATATATTGCCTCACAAATTCCTTATTTCTGAATTTGGGAAAGGTATAAGAGGATTTTTTGCAGAGAATAAAGCAGTCGAAAGTATATTGCATTTTGGTTCAGAAATGGTATTTTCCGATGCTTCAACCTATACTTGTATTATTGGTTTATCTTTAAAAAATGAGATTCTTAAATTCAAACAGTTAAGCTTACATAAAATAATAGAATATTTTGAATTTGATGCAATTTCTTATGAAAAATTAAATACTGATAAATGGAACTTAAACGCAACAGGTATTACAAATGTTTTAGAAAAAATAAACAAACAACCTTTAAGAGCAAAAGATGTTTTTGCTAAAATATTTTCAGGCATACAAACAAGTGGTGATAATGTTTATTTAATAAAAGGAAAAAAGGCAGGCGATTATGTGGAAGGGTACTCAAAAGCATTAGACCGTATTGTTAAAATTGAAATTGGCTTCATGAAACCAACACTTAAAGGCAAAGATATTTCAAAATATAAATATTTAAAAAACCAATATTTTGTTATTTTTCCTTATTTATTGGAAACAGGAAAAGCAACTCCAATGACAGAAGATTTTATTAAAGAAAACTTTCCTTTGGGGTACAAATATTTAAAGGAAAATGAAGGTTTTTTTAGAGGTCGGGAGCGAGGTCGCATGGATAAGGAAGGTTGGTTTTTGTATATTTATCCTAAAAGTTTAATTGAATGCGAAAATAAAGACAAAATAGTAGCACCTGATATCCTTTTAGGAATGAATTTAACTTATGACACACATGGTTATTGTGTTAAAGATGGAGCTTATGGAGTTATTATAAAACAGGAATATAGATATCTGTCTAAACTGTTGCTTACTTTTTTGAATTCATCTTTAATGTGGCTATTCTTGAAAAATACAAGTAGTGCATTAAGAGGTGGTTATTTCAGATTTAAAACAAAATATTTAGAACCATTCCCATTACCTCAGTTAAAAGATATTTCGCAGCAAGATGTTTTCATTGCTAAAGCTGATTTAATGCTCTCCCTAAACAAAGAGCTACAAACAGAAAAAAGCAATTTCCTAAACACTTTGCAAGAAGAAAAAGGCATTGAGAAAATCACCAAAAAGTTAGATACATTTTATAAAATGGAATACGATGTATTTAAAAAAGAACTTACAAAACAGAAAGTAAAAATCAGCTTAGGTGACGAAAACAACGAATGGCGAGAATATTTCAACACAACAACACAAAAAATAAATGAACTGCAAACCCAAATAAACCAAACCGACAAAGAAATAGATAAAATGGTTTATGAACTCTACGAACTCACACCCGAAGAAATTGAAATCGTAGAAAATTCCGTAAAATAGGCATAATTAGATATGAAAAATATAGATAAAGAAAAGGGGGACAGTACCCTATTTACGTAGTCCTGCAATATGTAGTGGTGATTGTTTTAAATTGTAATAAAATCAATATTTTAATAAATTGACCACTACTTTGTGCAGGACTACCCCCTATTTAAAATTTTACTCTGACCCCAATTATTCCATCTTATTTGTTAATAAATATACCAAAAATATTTATTTTATAGAAATTAAATTATGAATATAGAAAAATACCCTGAAAATACAACAGTATCATTAGAAGATTTTAAAAACTGTAAATGGCAAAAAGCAATAGAAGATGCCAAAACAAAAGGTTATGTATCAATGTGGGAAGAATTATCTTCATTTGCAAGAAAGGCTATCGAAGAAAAACGTTTTTCTGAAGGAAAGGTACTTTGGTTATTAGCAGATGCTTGTTCAATGAGACTTAAAATAAGCCTTAATGAACCATTTAAACCATTCATATCTAATAGTAGTAGAACAGCAATCTTAGAAGATTTTCAGCAAAAAGAGATAGAATTTTTTGAACAGATTATTGAAGAAATTAACGAACCAAGACTTTGTTCTCGGATTGCAGACATAATATGGCTTCTAAAAAAACCAAGAGATCGTAACTTTGCCTTGAAGGCTATTGGTAATTATCGTCAGATTCCATTAACTACAGAAACTTGGGTTAGAGATGGTAATAGTTGTTGGGAACGAGCAATTCAACTTTGTTTAATGCTAAAAACAGGTTCAGGAAATCAACTAGCAGAAATAGAGAGTATTATTGTTGAAACTATACAAAATTCAACCAGTACAGATGGTTTTTTAGCATCTTGGCTTGCTGAACTTTTAGTAAAATATAAGTTAGGAAATCAAACAATTGTATCGGAAAAGTTGGAAAAATTGGGTACAAAGTTTGAGAATGTTGGAAATTTGCATAACTCTGAAATTTATTTTGATACAGCAGCGGAATTTTATAAAACATTTAAAAAACAAGAAAAGTTTATAGAAATGACAGTAAAAGTTGCAGAAATATTGGTTAAAAAAGCTGTAGACAAGCAAACTTCCAATCAGCCCAGCAATATAAGTGCTAGAAACTTTTATGAAGATGCTGTTAAGAAATATAGAACAGTTCCTAAAGAATTTAGAGCTACTTATAATGTAAATAATAGAATTGCTGAACTTAGAGTAGAATTGAATTCTGCTGGAGAAAAATCTCTTGCCGAAATGTCAATAATTTCTTCTGATCCAATTGATATTACTAAATCTATTGAAAATTCTATAAACTATGTTACTGGTAAAACTATTTCTGAGGCTTTATTAGCTCTAGCAAATATTTATCATGGTGCAGAAGTTCAAAAATTTCGTGAATTTTCAGAAAAATTGCTAAAAGAACATCCTTTACAAGCTATTATATCAGGGGTTTATATGTCTAAAGATGGACAGCGTGTAGTAGCCAAAAAACCAAACTATAATGAAATGAATGAAGATGTATTATGGCCTGAAATGGTTAAATATTATTTAGTGGAATTAGACCTTATAGTCCGAGCTAATATATGGCCTGCACTTGAAATAGTACGACAAGAACATCGTATCAAAGAGAACGATTTTTATTTAATAGCTAAACAATCCCCTATTGTACCTGATGGAAGAGAACGATTGATTGCCAAAGCTCTTTTTTCAGGATATGATAATGATTTTATAACAAGTTTACATATTTTAATACCTCAAATAGAACATTTAGTTAGAATACATTTGAAACAAATAGGAGTAAAAACGTCAACTTTAGACTCAAATGGTATCGAAACAGAAAAGGGATTAAGTACACTTATGGAAAAACCTGAAGTTGACAAAATATTCGGTGAAGATTTAGCTTTTGAATTAAAGGCATTACTTTGTAGTCCATATGGGCCAAATTTACGCAATGAATTAGCACATGGCTTACTTGATTATAATGAAAGTCAATCAAATTATTCTATTTATACATGGTGGTTAGGTTTAAAAATAGTATTTAATACATTTTGGAATGCTAAAAAATAGGCATAATTAGATATGAAAAATATAGATAGTGTCCATCCGGAAACACTCCCAAAGCTAAAGCTTTGGATTCCAAGATACCCATTGTTTGGAGTCCAAAGCTTCAGCTTTGGGAATATTTTTGGTGTTTCCGGATGGACACTAGATAAAGGAAAGGGGGACAGTACC
>Ga0233404_10000553_pt1 | contig 10444 bp, 6 predicted proteins | sample Na_oxic_2_MG_FD_179861 | JGI IMG/M metagenome (GOLD analysis project Ga0233404, IMG submission 179861) | Seawater microbial communities from Saanich Inlet, British Columbia, Canada - Na_oxic_2_MG | ecosystem: Environmental > Aquatic > Marine > Inlet | place: Canada: British Columbia | collected...
TTGCAAAATTTTCTTTCTTATGGGAATCCGGGAGAAGAAATTGAATTGCAACCACTTAATGTCTTGATTGGGCCTAATGGTTCCGGTAAATCTAACCTTCTGGAAGCGTTTGGCATTTTGAAGGCTATCCCCACTAATTTACTGGTTCCCATTCGTAAAGGCGGGGGCGTAAGTGAGTTCCTGTGGAAAGGAAAAAATAACAATCTCATAGCTCAAATTGGAATCATTCTTGATGGTGCCAAGCCGGGGCTAGATTATCAACTGAGTTTTACGAACGTTAATCAAAGACTTGAGATAGTGCATGAAGTCATTCATGGCTTCAAAATAGATAAAGTACATCATAATACCCCGGATCAATCCATTATTGCCCAAGGATTCCAGTCAAATTCAAAGGATTTTGAGTTGGTGTATGATAAAACTTTTTACGATACCATTTTTTCACTAAAAAATAAGTTCTCTGAAATTGGTTTATATCGCAACTGGCACATTGGTCAAGGTTCCGGATTGAGAAAACCGCAACAGACGGATTTACCAGAACATCCTTTGGAAGAAGATGGTAGTAACCTTGGGCTGGTTTTAAACGATTTACAATATCAACTCCGTAGTCAACAGATACTTGAACCGTTTCAAAAATTTTATGAAAACGCTGAAGAACTGAGTATAAAAATTTACGGTGGCACAGTGCAAATATTTATCCGTGAAAAGGGATTAAGCCAGCCTATTCCAGCCCCGCGTTTATCTGATGGCACATTGCATTACTTATTTTTAATGGCGTTATTGCTGGATCCCAATCCACCACCTTTGTTATGTATTGAAGAACCAGAATTGGGTTTACATCCGGACATTTTGCCCATTATTGCTGATATGCTTATTGCAGCTACGCATCGAACGCAATTGATTGTGACGACACATTCGGATGGCTTAGTTTCGGCATTGTCTGAACATGCAGATTCGGTATTGGTTTGTGAGCATGATGAAAACGGAAGCCATTTGCAGCACCTTGATTCGCAACGATTGAAAACTTGGTTAGAAAAGTATTCGTTAGGTGAACTTTGGTTAATGGGGGAGATTGGGGGTAATAGATGGTAAAGGAAATTCGGATTTACATAGAAGGGGGCGGTGATAAAAAAGATACTAAAAAGGCAATACGTATTGGTTTTAGTGAATTTTTAAAAGACTTAAGACAGATTGCCCAGGAAAAGCGAATCCGTTGGCAAATCATTATTTGTGGTTCTCGTCAAAACGCTTTTGAAGACTTTAAAAATGCTTTAAAAGCCCATCCGAATGCCTTTAATGTGTTGCTTGTTGATGCTGAAGCCCCCGTCAACAGCAGTGCTTGTCAACATTTGCAGCAAAGAGATAATTGGAATTTAACCAACATTGATGATGAACAATGTCACTTAATGGTACAGACAATGGAAGCATGGCTAATTGCTGATATTGATGCGCTCAAGAAATTTTATGGAAAGGGATTTCAAGAAAACGCAATCCCCAAAAATCCCAACGTCGAGCAAATTGATAAACAGCAATTGGAACCATGTTTAACAATAGCTACGCGCAAAACCTCCAAGGGTAAATATCATAAGATACAACATGCTTCTAAATTATTAGCATTGTTAAATGTTGATAAAGTACGAACTGCTTCATCCCATTGTAACCGTATTTTTACAACGCTTACTCAAAAGATGTAAATTATCTGAAAACTTTGTCTGAGTACCGAAAAAACCTTCAAAAATGTAATTGTATAATTATGGTTACTCTAATTCAATTTCGACAAAATAGCGCATTGACATTTAGCATTTGGTGTTTGATTCGTTGTGAGGGTAAAATTTCAAAAACGTCTAGCCCTTAGTTAAATTATAATCTAACATAGCTTAATTATTATAACCAATTATCATTACCTAAATAATATGAAAAAACAACGAATTGAATACAATTCACCGATTGATGCTTTGGTTGCTATTGCTAAACGTTTGAGTGTTTATGAAAACCAATATGCAATGGATTCAGAAAATTTTTTTAATCGTTATGGTAATGGGAATTTAGATGACTGTATTGATTTTGTTAATTGGGCTAATGATTATCAGATAAGTACAGAATTGTGAGTTGTTCGTTTTAATGCAAAAATGAGCACTAAATAAATGAATTTAATGAATCCTCAAACTAAAAAAAATCTCCCCGAATGGATAAATTGGGTTAATCAAAACCAATTCACTCTCAAATTAACCACTGAAAATTTGGCTTTTTTAATCGCTATTAAAAATTGGAATCCGCCGGATGAAGATAGCTATTTAAATGAGGATAATCTGCATAGTATTTATGATATTGTTGACTCCATCTTTGATGGACTTGATGAAACTAAAAAACAACGAGCTAATTCTGCCATCAAAACGTTGATTGAACAACGTGTATTAAACTCCTTATCTTCTGGCACGGCTGATATTGAAAGCACATATAATTTAACTTCACTCGGTGAAAGTATTTGCAAATTTTTTGAAGCTGATGATAGTGTTTCACAAGAAGCCTTATCGGTGATGTTTTTCAATATACAAATGATATTGTTAGAGATTCAAAAGGCGGCAAATTTGGGCGGTGATAAATCACATTGGCAACTTAAAGTCAAACAACCATTGCAAAATACCATTCGAGAATTGATTGATAGTATTGATCGTCGGCAACGTCTGCTAGATGATGAGCAACAACAAACTCAATATCAAATTGCTGAGTTATTAAACAAACATTGGGCGGAAGCGATTTCAAATTGTGAACAACTGCTTGAAACTACGTCAAATCGTTTAAGAGAGTTGCAGGATGTCTTGGTTCGAGCCTGTGAATCAATGCAAGAAATTCTCACCACTATTTCCAATAAGGCTGAAGAAGCTGGTAAAATTGATATTCAAAGATTGGCTTCTCAATTGCAAACCAAACTTGATAAAATTAGCCGCTGGAGTGAAATACGGCTTAAAAAATGGGGCGAATTTTATGCTAGAGTTCATGAATTTATTAGAAACCTCATTAACATAGATAAAGATCGTAGTTTTGTAGATAGACTTACAGAAAGTCTCCGAACTTATCTGGATTCGCCTTGGTGTTTAATTTGTGCTGATTCTGAACCCACTCAAGTATTACGAGAACAACAACCACCGAATGCTTATGAAAGAACTTCGGTACAAGTGTCAGATAATGTTGAAGAAGAATATATTGATCCGTTTGAAGAAATACATGAGGAAATCAAACAATTTGTAGCACATCATCTCGCTAATGAGGGATATTTAAATTTTGTGGATGCATTGCTAGTGTTTTTAGAACGATACAGTGTGACTGAAATTTATCAAATCGCCGGTTTACTGATTGATGAAATGTTAGAACAAGGTATTCCGCCGTCACCTCAAGAACTAATTCAAATATCATGGATAGCAGTAGGGGGTGATATTGAAGTGGAATCACTTAAAGTTACAGCACAAATGTAGAGGCAACCACAAGGGATTGCCCTCGTATGTATGAAATTGTTTTTCTGAATATCTATACATCACCACTTTTAAATTTATGTCAACAGAACCATTTGAATACAACAGCTTTGAATCTGTAATCACCGATAAGCTATTTGCCAAAATTGATGCCAGTCTGCGCCGTGGTTGTCATTTTGATACTGAAAACATTAATGAATTCAATTACATTCAAGATACTCATGCGGTTTTAGCAGCCTTTTATAAACAGTTTAATGCCGAATTAATTTATGCCAATGAAGGTTATTATTATTTGATTCCCAAAGATAATCAATTTATCCGTTCCAAAAAAATTGAGCTAACTACTATGGTTATTGGGCAGGTTTTAGCAATGATGAAACTTGATCCAGAAATTTTAAAAGAATCGGGGTGGATTAGAACCGAACAAATCGCTGATAAAATGATGATGCTTTTAAGCCCGGAAAAAATCAGTAAATTATTTAGTCGTTCCCTTAATACCGATTTAGATAAAAACAAATTGTTGGATGAAATACGCACCGGGTTACGTCAATTAAAACGCATGGGAATGTTAGTGTTGGATTCAAAAACGGTAACCCGAGTACGCCTCCGAGTTTCAATCATGCGGTTTGCTGATCCGGTGCGAGGATTAGAAAATCCATTAGAATCTCAAAAGGCTTTAATTAAAAAAGGTTATATTGAAACAGACAGTGAAATAAAAGCAGATGAAAAGAAATATCGTACATAGCCTAACCGTTGTTAATTGGAATGGCATTGATTTCAAAACGTTGAATTATCATGCGACGATTACTCATTTAGTGGGACATACTGGCGCGGGTAAGACGACGCTGATGATTGCCCATATCACAGCCATGATGCCGGATAAGCGTTTGTTACGTTTTAAAAATACCACTGAAACCAGCTCCAATCCATTCGATAAAGGAGATAAAGGGCTTTATGGTCGAATTGGGGCTAGTGGAGCCTGTTATAGCGTAATTGATTATCGTTTAACCAACGACGAGCGTGTTTTAATTGGGGTGCAATTGCGCCGCAAAACCGAACCGGAGATTGAATTAAATCCTTTCCATATTGCCGGCTTACCACTTGAAATTGACATCAAAGATTTATTTTTGGTAACCGATTTCAATCAAACCATTTATGTCGCGGAAAAAAATGAGCTCCGTAATAATGCGGCTACTTATGGGAGCACGGTAGAATGGTATTCAAAATCAAGCGATTATCTCAATTTTCTGTTTGAAAAACGTATTATCCCTAAACGGATGCGGCAACACGAAGATCGCAAACAATATTATCGTTTACTGGAAACCAGCCTCTATGGTGGCATTAGTTCAGAAATTCAGCAGCGGCTCCGAGATTACCTGTTAGCCTCAGATTCCACAGTGCAATCTTCTGTCTCAAGTATGCAAAATGCGTTAAAAGAGTCGCAACGCACTCGCCAAAAAATCGAAGCTACCCAAAAACATCGGGATTTTATCTCTCATACCTATCAAAATGCTCAAATGCTTGGTGCAGCCACTTTGGTATCTGAGGAATTAAAATCCACAACTGCCAGAAAAAAGGCGGCTGAGGCTAAAAGCTTTTTTAAGCAATGTGAGGCAACATGGTTAAATTTAAAAATGGCGTGTGGAAAATTAAGCACGCTAAAAGATAAGTTAGCGGAACAAGTTCAGCGTGCCAGTGATGCGCTAACTAAAGCAACTGACTATGACAGAAAAGCTAAGGAGGTTAAAAAACTTCAGGATAAAATCACTAAGACACAAGCTGAAATTAGTAAAAACAAGGAGTTATTAGGAAAAAAACAACAGCAATTAGAAAAAAATCAATCCGTTCAACAGTCGCTTGATGATAAAGTAAAGCAACTGGAAAAAGCACAAGAGGAATTGAATGCACAATTAGCCGATGCTCAACAGGCTTATAGCATAGAAGCACAACATTTAGGATTGTATCGGCAAGCTCAAAAATCGCTTCGTGAGGCGCAGCAAATTTTACCCAATCGAACCCTTAATCAACATAATGTGAAATCAGTACGTGTTGAAATTGAACAAGCCTATCAAACAACCCTCAAAAATACCACGCAATTACAAACACAGCTGGATTTAGCCACAACAAGAGCGAATGAATTTCAACAAGCTTACCAATTGCTGAGTTTATTATCTGAACAGCCGGTTACTGCAAAAGAGGCTTTTCGGTTGGCAAATCAATTAGATGATGTCTGGCGCGACAAAGAATACCGCGTGAAACATCTGGATGAGTTTTCACGCCGTGTGACAGAATTGGAAAACTTAGAACGCCGTCAACTTGATATTAAGGCATTTGTGCAACAATTTCATGCGGAAGTTGTGATAACCACTGAACAAGGCTATCAAAATTATCAACAAGATATTAATCGTCAAGCGGACACTTGTCGGCAATACGAACGTGACTATCTCCGACAACAGGATGAGGTAAAACGTCAACTTGAGGATGCGGAAGATAAAGAAAAACAGCAAACTGCTATACTACCTCAATGGCAATTAGCTCAGGACTTGAGAGACACGCTTATCCAAGAACTTGAGCGTCAAATCCATCATGAATCTGATATTTTAGAAGCCCAAACCATGATTCAGCAATCGTTGACAAAAGCAAGAGATGCTAAACGTATTCAAACTGCGGAGCGTGATAGTTTACGCGATAAAATCATCAATTTGGAACAAACCGGCAGTAAGGAAATTTCTGGCATCAATTCAATGAAGGAACAAATTGGTGGGGCACTGGTTGCCGATTTTCTGGAAGACATTAGCATTGAGGAAGCACCGCTTATAGAGGCTAAATATGGTCCACTTTGTGATGCGGTAATTGTTTCAGATGTTAAACAAGCTGCCAAAAATATGGCTCATTTTGAAAAACGTCCCGATCAAGTTTGGCTCATTGAAGGCAATATTGATGAGGAAAGTTTTGCTGAAGATGATTATTTGACAGATGAAGGAACTTATTTTGATTCAATTTTAGTCAAAATGGGTAATGTTAACCGTTTAAGTCGTTTGCCAACTCACCCCATCATCGGTGCCAAAGCCCGCCAAAATGAAGTTCAACGCCTACGAACCCATTTAAATGTTCTTCAAGATGGCATTGAAAACCAAACCGTTTTAATTAATAAGTTTGAGAATTTAGAAAAAACCGTTCAGAAATTATGGAGTGTCGCACATTGTTTATCATTGCCGGATCCGAGTTCCAAACTCAAGCAAATTGAATCGGAAAAAAAGGAGCTCATACGTTTATCTACCAATTTAGAACGGCAAATCCGTGCGAACGCAGAGTTACTTGAGAAGTTTGAAAAAGATTGGCAAGCCTTAAACGCTAACGCCAAAAATGCGGGCTTATTGGATAGAACGACTTTAGCTGAGGAAGTGCTTCAAGCGAGAGACAATTATCAATCTGCCTATGAAAGCCAAGTGTGGCTCAAGCAACATGGCAACGACATTCAACGTTTAAGAACCATAAAAGGAAGTTTGGAAACCTTACCGCCCAAAAATCTGGAACAATTAAGGCAAGACTTTGAAAATGCTAGCCAAGCTGTAAAAACACTCAGCCATCAAAGAGCTTGTTTGGACAATTTATGCGCCAATTTACCCCATTTTAAATATGCCGATGCTGAAAGCAACATTAAGAAAAAATCGGGGTTTCAAGAAGAACTGCAAGGTAAGCTTGGAAATACGAAAACAGAAATACTGCAAGCACGTTCTAAATTGGAGTTAATACGTTCAGCGGTTTCAACAAATGAAAAAGCGATTGCCGGTTATGATGCTACTCTGAAGCAACTAAATGAAAATTTATTTCAGCTTCAACAGGAAATGAAAGAAACTGGTATCACTTATTCGCCAACGTTGCTCAAAGAAGCTTCGGAAAAACTCAAAACGGCTCGAAAGCAATATAAAAAAGTCACAAAAGAATTGACAATTGTGACTAACCAATTAAGCGAACAAGAGCGTCTGCTTGACAAAAAACAATTTGAAATCGATAAGGCTAAAACGAGTTATCAAGAAAAAAGCCAAATTGCCATTGATGCGATATGTTGTTGGAGACAAGTTAAACGAGAAGCCCAAAATCTGAAAATTGCTAAATGGCTCAAAAAACCGGAATATTCTCAACAAAGCGTTTCGTCACTTGAAGCTAAAATCATCGAAGCCAGAGCCAATTTGTCTAACCAATTACAAAATCATGAAGATGCCGACAAAATCTTGGCTGCCATTACACGCGCCTCAACAGAAAACCAGCCCATTAACAATTTATGGGTATTTTTCCAAACGTATCAATATTTATTGGTAAGATTGAATCGCGAACTCGCTCAGAGTGATGATTTGCTAAAGGCTATCCAAACCTTTTCGGATAGCTTAATCCAATTAGCTGAAAGGCTCAAAGCCCAAGAAGAAGAATTCAGAATCAAATCAAAAGATGTCATCAATTTGATTCAACGAAATATTAAGCGCGAAAGGAAACGAATTCAAAACCTGAACCAAGGCTTAAAAACCATCCGATTTGGTAGGATTGGCTCCATTAGCATCAAAATGGAAACTCTTGAAACTTTTATTCAAGTCTTAAATGCTCTGCGTGATGACAAACATACCGATTTGTTCAGCAATCATACTCATACAATCGAAGACGCTTTTGCTGAAATTTACAAACGCGAAACCGGCGGCACTATCAAAGGTGAACAAATGTTAGACTATCGTAACTATGTTCGCTTGCAAATCGAAGTGCAGCGCCAAGGGTGTAAAAAATATGAGATAGCGAATCCGACTAATCTTTCTACCGGTGAAGCTATCGGCACTGGTTTATCTGTACTCATCATGGTGCTCCAATCTTGGGAAGAAAACACCCAAAAAAATGAGGGGCGCGGTAAACAATCTAGTCGAATTTTATTTTTAGATGAAGCGGCTCGCCTTGATAGCAAATCAATCAGCACCCTAATTGAACTGTGTGACAAAATGGAATTGCAACTTCTCATCGCCGCACCTAATGTGGCGCATTTAGAAAAAGGCATCACCCATAAACTTGTCCGAAAAAATATCAATGGAACAGATAGGGTAATTATAATCGGTTTAAAAGGTTCGGGTTCAAAAATTTCATGAATTGGCAAGCGAGTTATATCAAACAAGCTTTAATTAAGCTGTTAGAAACTAGCAAGATAAAACAAGGCAAACGCCTTGAAGCCTTGATTAATTTTTTGCTTGAGCAAGCGTGGATTGCTACAACAACGCGCATGAACGAATTTGAATTGACGAACACCGGTAAACCGGCATTAGCTAAATTTATTCGCGCTCATTATCCGAATTGGGAAAAAGAACAATCGGTTGTGGCGCAAATGGGTTTGCAAACCAGCAATGTTGAACACGCCCAATTTGCTGCCAAACTCAATTTTATTAAACGACGCTTAAAACAGCCTTTACCCATTATTTTAAATGAAAAGACTATCCAAGCAATATGGGGGCAAGATTCAAAAACGCCTATACCTGAAACACTCAAACAAAATTTGCCCAAATTTCGGGCAACGGTTGATGAAGCGGTGCGTATCAAGCCAAATTTCGGATTTCGCTTATTGCGTCAAGATGGCATTAGCATTGATTGTGATCAAATTGTTGCCCTCTTGCACGAACTGTCTGTTAGCGAACGCGCCCTCATGGAAATTGACCAAGCTTGCGGAAAATTACCGTTATTAGTCATGACAATCGAAAATAAAGGCGTATTTATTGATATCAATGTACCTGAATCTGTTATGCTAATTTACGCCCCGGGTAACAACACCGCGCTAGTTTCGCAATTTTTAAGCTTATTGATGAAAAAAATCACTTGGGTTCACTTTGGCGATTTAGACAGCAAAGGCATTCAAATTGGACAAAGCTTAGCAAGCCAAATTAAACGTGAATATCAACCCTTTATTCCAAATTATTGGATTCAGTATAAAAATCTTTATTGTCATCCGGTGACAACTGATAAACAAAGTTGGCATCCAATTAATCTGCCAAATCACCCTCTCTTACAACAGTTATTTAGAGAAAACCAATGGATGGAGCAGGAATGTATTATCCTTGATAGGGAATGGTATGCTGCGATTGAAAATTGGGTAGTCCCTACAAACCAACAGAGGCGTTCAAACTGTGAAATTTAAATGGGCAATTATATTTTTTAAATGATTTTTGACCCATCTATGATGACGACCACTATAATTATTTAATTCGATTATTTCTTAATTCGTTGTACTAAATGTTCTGTGGAAACAAGTTATGACTGAACAAATACTTATAACCTATAACATAACCTGTCCTCATAATGACAGCATTGAACAAATATCTCAAGACATTGCCCACGAACAAACGGTTGAATTACCTGCTTCTTGTATACATGATGGTTTTATCAAAAGCCAAGTAGTTGGACAAGTCAATGATATAAAACAGCTTTCAGACCAGGTTTATGAAGTAAAGATTGCTTATCATCCTGATGTAACTGGCTATGAAATACCACAATTTTTAAACCTGCTTTATGGAAACATATCGATTAAAAGAAACATAAAGCTAGTTGATATTGAGCTGCCTTCATCAGTTTACCGGATGTTTCCAGGGCCTTCTTATGGTATTGATGGCATACGCAAGATTACCGGTATCTATGAAAGACCATTAGCTTCAACAGCTTTAAAGCCAATGGGAACAGGCCCTTCTGCCTTTGCTGGGATTGCAGCAGATTTTGCAGCGGGTGGAGGTGATATCATAAAGGATGATCATGGAATTGCTAACCAGAGGTATTGTACCTTTGAAGAACGAGTTAAGCTGGTTCAAAGGGCCGTTAATAAAGTTAATGAACAAACCGGCCGTAACACATTATATTTTCCCAATATCTTATGCAGTGCTGAAAACCTTACCAGACAGATAGAGTATGCCATATCCCATGGCATTAAAGGAATCCTTGTATCACCATTTTTACTGGGC
>Ga0233404_10000554_pt1 | contig 10437 bp, 15 predicted proteins | sample Na_oxic_2_MG_FD_179861 | JGI IMG/M metagenome (GOLD analysis project Ga0233404, IMG submission 179861) | Seawater microbial communities from Saanich Inlet, British Columbia, Canada - Na_oxic_2_MG | ecosystem: Environmental > Aquatic > Marine > Inlet | place: Canada: British Columbia | collected...
GCTATACAATGCGCTTCCATAGTTGATTAGGCCAGATAGCTCAGTTGGTAGAGCAAAGGACTGAAAATCCTTGTGTCCGTGGTTCAATTCCACGTCTGGCCAATTAAATCAGTTACCTTTCCTATAATCTAGATATCCTTCCCCACACATAGCAATTACACAAAGTTTAGTTAAGGCCATTAAGGCCTGAGCGTGAAAATAATATACCAATAGAAAAACCAAGTTATATAAAACTTGGTTTCTGGTAGTGAAGGGTATTTTATTTAGCCGCAGTTCCCTCAGCACTTTCCTCTTTTGTCGCGGGCATTATTTGGTCCAAAAGTTCCGCAGTTCTTTCTTTCAACCCAGAAGAATCAATCGCTTTCTTACTCCCATACATAGCCAAGCCTGTCATAGCACCGACCGCTACAATTGGCACCAACCCAACGCTAATCGCGGTGCTACCTATGGCCAACCCAACGTGGCCAACTATCCCTGATAACACTCCACCTCCAACCATTCCCCCAAGTGTGAATGCTCCCGCCTCAACTAAATCTTCTTTTTTTTGTTCGTCAGTCATAATTATATAGTACTCGAAGTATAATGATTTCAGATCGATGTGTGCAATGCTATGATCAAATTTTCTATTGCCTAATAATTTTCATGTAATCATTTAATCATAGTTCAAGATTTTTTCATGATGAAATCAAAGTGTGTAACATCAGTTCCGTAACCGGGTAAATTTATACCACAATATCCAATTTAAAAAAAGCCCTTTGTCAAACACCCCGGTTGATTGGAGTCCAAAGCTTTTAGCTTTAGACTAAATAGCAATTACCATGAAAACTTCACTTGTCTTGTTCACGGTATTCATATTATCACCATTCGTCTTTGCGGTGGATATAAATACTGCTGATGCCAAAACGTTGGCGCGTGAATTATTCGGTATAGGCCCTGTCAAAGCGCAGCGCATTGTCGAATATCGTGAAAAATCCAAAGGGTTTGTCTCAATTGAACAACTGCTAGAAGTTAAGGGTATTGGGCCAAAAACACTGGAACGCAATAGGGACAAAATTTCAATCTCAACTATTTCTCCAACAAAGCCACCGGAAAAAAGCCGAGTCCATGCACATTCAAAAGGTAGCACACCGAGCTCACCATTAACCCGCGCCACTAATCTTGATTTATCTCCGACCAACGAAAAACAATCCCATCAGGTATATAACCGGCTTTGGGATGCTTTGATAATTATTCCGCTGTTCATCTTATGCCTATTGATTTTTGTGGTGGTGTGGTTGAAGAATGCGGGAAAAGATACGCCGGTATTGAGAAAACATTTGGTAAGCACGATCTTTGTTTGTTCCGGATGTGGCAAAGTCAGCAATTTTAAAAATGTCCGCCATGAGGGCCATTTCAGTGAGCAATACTTTGATGGCGATTTACCCCCTGGTTGGTCATGTATTGAAAATTGGATCGGTAAACCGTGTGATTATTGTTTTGATTGCTCAGTAGATAATTGTGAATTGTGAATGATTATTTAGTTTTGCTATAAGACAATACCTTCGCCAATAAAATAATCTATTGTTTTTAAAGACTATTATAAAAAAATGTGTTTGTTCAAACACTTAAAAGTATTAATTTACGTTTTAGCTTAAAAAATCAATAAGTTATGAATTAAAATTCTCTGCGCGAAAACCTAAGCCGATTTTTAATGGATCATTGGATTTATTTTCAAAGTATTGGAGTTAGCTTCAATTTCTTCAGACACTAACCCCATAATCTTAATTTCTTTTCTATTGGCCCTTATGGAAAATTTTTTCAATTCTTCCTTTATAACCTTTTTGGGTAATCTCCGTTTACCACTTTTAGCCATTTAATTTATCTCCATATTTTTCAAGAAAATGCTTTTTGATTTTTTCTTTAGCGATTACATTTGAGCAACGAGCTTCAGGTGCTAATGACCCACGAGCATCTTTCCATGGCTGATCTTGGTGAGTCATCTGTTCTAAAGTTTTAGCTGAGACATCTCCGTATGCCTCTAAAACCTGCTCTAAGATATCCTCCACATCTTCATCAAAATCAACTAAGTCTTTACTTATATATAGTGGTTCCCAGTTAGAGGTTTTAAACTCATTGAACACTTCCCGCACAACTGGCCCGTGTGCCCAAGCCTCTATATCTTCAAAAAAAAGTTCACGATCAAGCAATAATTGACACCAAGCTTCTGAATAGTAAAGTAATTTCTGAACTTTAAGATGGGTAAGTACATCTCCAGATTCTTTGTCAAACTGATTGATAAACCAGTTCGATACGTTTAGTGCTTTATAAGTCATTGATTGTTTCATATTAATACCTCACAAAACCAGTATAGGGTGTATAAGTGATCGCATCATATAGACGTTCAGAAAAATAACCTGAAAAAAACCTGACAGGTTTCCAAAACCTGTCAGGTTTGGTGTGTGAAATTATTTATGTGAAAAACTATAGCATAATTTTTCGTTTTTTCATGGTATAACAACAATGAAATTTATGTTTTAAAGATTAACCATAGCGATTTTGTTTTATCAAATTAATGATTGACTACAAACCGTTTCCGCACGGGTGTGATTAAAAGTGCATGGAATGCTAATTTTTGGTTATCCATAAATTTGGGACTATGCTCGTAAGGCTTCCAAAATAAATTTTGGACTCCTTTAGCCGGGTGTTTCCGTCCAAAATTTATTTTGGGCGGTTGGGAGTCCAAAATTTATTTTGGGCAGTTGGGAGTCCAAAATTTATTTTGGATGACTCCCAGCCATGCACTTTTAATCACACCCTTTCCGCACGGCTCTATATGACAAATATAACAAAGAATGTTACAAACTTGCACTCGAAATGTAACATCGGTTTAATTTATTCTGCCCACCGACTTGATTGCAAGCCGACTTTTTCTAGTGGTATATAAATTCATTATTAAGATTGGCGCGAGGCGAACAATAATGAAACGCCTTTGACACCATAATTTGTGACTCAAAATACTTGCGATCAATATTTAATCGGTGTAAGTTTACCTTACGGCTTGTTGACAGCGAGCCAAGAAGAAAGGTTTATTGCAAAAAAACGCTTCCCAATGTGGATTAACTCAAATTTTACAAAAAACTTTCAAAGAAGATTTTTCTATTTTATTGGCTCTTGCAATTTACGAGATATCGGAAGCAGAACCCCTTTATTTGTTTCATTATTGGGTTGAATATAGCTTTTTAAAATCCGTTAAAGCACTAAGTTACTTTCTATATTCATTGCAAAGATTGGTAAAATGGAATCTTTTAGATTAGAGTTTATGAAGCATTGGATAAAAAAACAAGGAAAAATTAAATCTCTTTTTTTTGATTTAACATCTATATCGAATTATGCACAAAATGTTGAATATACGTCATTAAGGATATAATCGTGATGATGAAAAATTACCTCAAATCAACTTAGGAGTTGTTTCGGCTTGCAACACTAACATGCCGGTATTTTATAAAATTTATCCAGGTAGTATAAAAGATGTTTCAACTCTTTCTAATATACTAAAGGATATATATTTTTTGAAATAAAAGACATACTACTAATTTTAGATAGAGGATTTTATTCAGCGAACAATTTAGATGAAATGGCAGAAATACCTCTTGGATTTATTATACCATTACCTAAGTCCAATAACTTGTTTTTCAGTTTAGTTCATTCAAATAAAAAAAACCGGTCAGATTATAGAAACGCCTTCTTACTTCAAGAAGAAGTACTTTTTCATATTCAAGAATCTGTTAAAATGAAAAATAAGATTTTTGAAGCACATTTGTATTTTAATCAACAACAATTTACTGAACAAAGTTTACGATTTATAAAGAAACTGATTGAATTAGAAAAATCGGCCCTAATAAAAAAATTTAACTGTAAAAAAGAAGTTATTCGGTACCTAAAAAATAATTCAAAGTTTTTTCAGGTTAGTGTACATAAAAACATTTTACAAATTACCCGTAAACCCCAAATAATTTCAGGACATGTAACACGCTTTGGTGTAACAATTATGTTAACCAACCGACTAAAACTGAGACGAGAAGACATTTTAGACTTATACCTTCGATACGATCATGTTGAAAAAATATTTGATATCTTAAAGAATGAATTTGATAGTAAACGGTTAAAAAGTCATTCAAAAGAAACTATTGATGGAAGGCTATTTACTAAATTTATTGCTTTAATTTTATACACAGCCCTTGAAAAAATTGTCAAGCAGAATGAACAGCTAAAGAAATACAGCGTTAGGGAGATTATTTATGAGTTAAAGAAGATTAAAATTGTTGAAATGAGTGATGGAAACCTCTATTTAACTGAAATTTCAAAGCGTCAAAAAAACATATTTAAAGCATTCAACATAGAAATTCCCGTCATTTAGGCCTAGTTACCAAAGGCAGAAAAATTTAGGAAGAATATCAACCCGATTGAGTTTTTGAGCATCCGGCACATTGGATTCACTTTCGAGTATGTCGATAACGGAAACTTCTTCACGAAGCACCGCACTTAAAAAGCCCTCCAAAATATCAAAGTTGGCTTTATCACGCAATAAACTTTTCATTGCCCAATCAAAACGGATCAGTTTGGTTTCGGTGCTCATTTTGTTATCCTTTTAAGTTTTGAACCGGATTCAACGGATTAAGATATAGACAAGACTGTTTTTGTATAACTTAGCTAATCTTGTTGGCTTCTTTTAAGGCCCCTTCATATCCCTATAAAAGTAGTGAACAGGGGTGAAGTTCATTGCACTTCGTTGCTTTCGGGAAATCCGCTCCGCTCCATTCCCGAAACAACTTGCAATACCTGAGTACTAATAATGCCCATTTTGGTTTGCAAAAGCTTTTTGACAACAGCAATCTCATGTTTTTTTTTAGCATCATTGTCATAAACGTAAATCAAAATATTGCTATCCACAAAAGTATCAGCAATAATATCAGCGATCATAAAGTGCCTCCCGCTTTGCAGGTTTCCCCCCTAAATGATAGCCCGCATCCATTTTTGCAAAAGCACGTCGTTTGGCTTGTTCATACGGTTCAGAATCTAATTGCACAATGACGCGAGCCAATGCGTCACTCAGCATTTTTTTAACCGATAGCGATTGTTTAATGGCAAACTCTTCAGCCTTATGAATCAGATTTTTATCAAGCGTGAGTGTGATGTCTTGTGTCATTATAAATTCTCCTTTTTTTGAACCGGATTTCACGGATTAAGGGATGAGCCGAATTAGATCAAAAGTACAACGGATTGAGTTTTTTAAACTTTTTGATTTGCCCGTTGAGAACGAATCTCATTAACTAATTCCCTATTGTCAATAGCCTTTTGAAATAATTCTAGTATAAGCAAAGTAATTGCAAAATTGAGCCATACCCCATATTCAAAAAGCCAAAAACTGAGTGGCACCATCAAAATAATAATCAGAGCCACCGAGATTAAATTACCCAGCAATACATTTTTAAAGATCGCAAACACCAAGCTCATCAAAAAAATTAAAGCCGCTTGTATCAATAACATCTCCCCTAAGGAGAGTGTTTTTAACTCACCGTATTGTAACAGGGAATGGATCGCATTAATAATAACCATTGTTCCCGGCATTCGCCCAATTGGGTGGCGTGAATATCGCGGCTATCCAAATAGCTGCCACCAATGACAGTAATACTGCCCGGTAAAGACTCGTTACTTATCGGTTGATTACTATCGGTTATTGGATAAGCAGGTAGGGTGAAAAAGATCGGACGTTTATCATCACCCTGAAAAGAAATCTTGAGACGTGTTACGTCTTTATAAACAATGCGCCGATGTAAACGAGTGGGAGAAAAATGTATCTTTAAATCACCCAGTGAAAAATGCCCCATCAGTGTCATCGCGTTCGCATTCCTACAATCAGAGGGTTTTATTTCGTTGAGTTTTGAGGTGATTTGGATATTGCCCGCCGTGGGATTTTTGACCAAAGCCACCGCCAGTAATTGTATTGAAGGAATAACAGCCGGTTGATTTTTGGTACAAGTTATTTCCCACAAACGCCAGCGTCGTAGAACATTGTCTCGTTCTAAATCAAACAACGTGGATGCCCAGTGAATGTGCTGAGAATTTGCCACCGCAACCTCTAAAAAAGATGAGCGTTGTTCAAAATAATTATGCTGAGATTGGGGCGGCTTCAAACCACGGGCTAACAGAATATGTGGACACTTTGTTTTAAAACAATAGTTAGCCTCATACTGAGCCAAAAAGTCATATAAATTTTGATCATGCTTAGGTAAAGATTCTGCGCTTGGATGATTAGAAGGATAACTTAAATCAATATCCACAATAATAATTTGAGGTTGTCCCCCAACCGCAAATTTTAGCAATTTTAATAACTTATCACGGGGGGTTAAAAATGGCTCGTGCCACTTTTGGTAGGTATCTTCATCAATATCCAGCAACACAAACGGTGGAGCCTCTTTAACCGGGGCAGTATCACGACGCATTTTCATAACCCAATCAACGCCCAAATCCTCCGTCTCGTGCATAAAACGACTATCAGGCACAACCAATTGTAAAAACATAAGAATGAGTAGTCCAATAACCATATTAATGGCGAGCCTTTGCCAAAAAGGGAGCCATCGAAGCCAACGCGCTTGCCAAAATTTTCGCCAGCGCACACAGCAGCGCATACATAAACGGCAAGGATGGATAACAGCACTTAAGCGGTTAAACCAAACCGTAAAGGAGCGATGAATGTATTTCAATAAATCAATGATTCTATTGAAAAATAATATGATGATACCTAAAATGATTAAACGACGCATGACGAGTAAGTGTTATAATAATTAATTAAATTTTTGGTCTGAATCCGAATTAACAGAATTTTAGAATTTTCAGAATGGACTTTTTTGGTATGGTATCATTTAGTCCATTTTTTTTTCTGTATTATGGTGGTATCGACATTTTTCATCGGTTCATTTGTAGCAATCAAGCCGCTCAAACTGGATAAACAAACTTCATTTTTAACTGCTTCTGGGGCTTCAATTTGTGGAGCCGCTGCGGTGCTGGCGACGGAACCAGTTGTCAAAGCGGAAGCGCATAAGAGTGCCATTGCCGTCTCAACGGTTGTTTTATTTGGCACGATTTCCATGTTCTTATATCCCATTCTTTTTAAAGCGGGACTAATTTAAAAAATTTAAACGAAGCCAGAAATCCGATTTTTTCAAAAAATCGGATTTCTTTGACGTTTTCAAAAAATTAAATAACAATAGGTTAGTTCAATCCCTTATCCGGTGGTATGACATATTGCGCTCACCGGCGCGAGTTCTATGAAAATCAACATGACAATAAATACAAAAAAAGCAAAAAAGAAGATTAAAAAACCACCGGTATTATTTAAAGAGACACAAGCAATTCTCAATCAGGTTGAAGAAAAATTGGGAATACCGGTTTTATCCTACTGGAATTCTAATGATGGTTCAGTGTGTTTTACTGATTTGAATGCGATTCATGAAGCACTTCAATCCCTCGGTAAACAAGAAAAATTAGCCATTTTTATTAAATCTGGCGGTGGTAATGGTCAGGCTTCATTACGCATTATTAATCTCTTGCGGCAATATTGCTCTAAAATTGTCGCCTTAATCCCTTTGGAATGTGCTTCAGCGGCTACTATGATAGCAATAGGTGCTGATAAAATTTTCATGGGGCCTCTTTCTTATCTAACCGCTGTGGATACTTCCTTGAAACATCCACTGTCACCAAGAGATAATGAAAATAGAAGGGTTTCTGTTAGTTTGGATGGAATCAATAGGGTGATTAAACTCTGGCGAAAAGAGACTCAGTCTAATCAAAGTAATCCGTATGAAGCCCTATTTCAATATATCCATCCATTAGTCATAGGGGCGATAGATCGTTCCGAATCGTTGTCCATCAAAATTTGTCAGGACATCATGTCGTACCATATTGAGGATACTAAAAAAATTGAAGAGATTAGTACACAACTCAATTCTAATTATCCTTCTCACGGTTATCCTATTACTTTGAAGGAAGCCCAAAGAATCGGATTACCGGCTCAAGAATTAGGAAATAAAATCAATGCTTTACTTCTGGAGCTAAACAAAATTTATTCAGAGATGGGGCAGGAAGCAGTCACAGACTACGATGAATTCCATTATCACAATCATGCGATTTTAAACATTACTGAAAGCAATAATATTCAGGTGTTTTATCAAACTGATGAAGATTGGCATTATATTAAGGAAGAACGACGTTGGAATTCGACTAACGATGAGAGTGCTTGGTATAAATTGCGGCGGGAGAATAACAAAATTTTACGTTCAAGATTACATTTCAGTTAAGGAATGTGCATGAAATAAAATCGGCAACTAAACCGGACAGGTTTTTAAAACCTGTCAGGTTTGATTCAACAAAGAAATTATTTTATGCACGTTCCTTAGAAAATACCGACACTTTCTTCAATTGTCACATTTCTTGTCAATAACGATATCCGAAGAACACCCGGTGGTAGAAAACGGAGTTGAAACACGAGATGGTGGAGTAATAAAATCGTTATCAACAATCGTAACGTTTGCCGTGTCCAAGATACGGCTTTGATTTCTCAAAGTAACCGTAAAAACTTCATGGCTTTCCATAACAGCATCATCGTTGATAGTGATAGCAAAGGTTTTGCTGTTGTTATTGCCAACCGTCCAAATTAACCAGCCGTTTGCCATTTTAAAATCGCGCCCGGCTTGAGCCGAACCACTTTTAGTAGCGTAGTTAGCACCCATTTTTACGCTAGTATCGTCAGTCCGTTTGACTGTTATCATCAATGTGGTGTCATTTTCATTGATGTAGTAGTTCGTTTCGGCAAATTGCAATGTCGCTTGTGCCTGAGGAAGATAAGTAAAACTTGAGACTATGGTGAACAATATAAAGTAGCGCATAATGTAAAAGTCCAGTTAGTGAAATTGTCAAAAAAAGTAGTGTCTTGAAAAAATGGTCAATCAGCTAACTATCCGAACAATCCAAAAAATATGGAAAATAACGTCCTTTTCAACCTATCTTGTGTTGTACTTTAAAGAGCTCTGAGGCTTACAAAACCGAAAAGTCTGAGCCCCCGACATTCTATCTGAAAATCCATTGGAAAGCAAGGGGCATGATATCACATTTTGATATGTTCTGAGAATCATAGCACTTAATTTGTTACTCTCAAGAACAGCAATAATTTTAATTAATAATTTAATAATAAGTTCTTATTAATTAACTATTACCGTGACATTGCAAACCAAGGGGGTATACCTGACAATTTTGGAAATTCTTCAAATTGCCTCATCAATCCAATATGCTTGAACACTTTCCAGAACTCGTTCACCACACCGTTTAGGATCATCATCAAAATCCTCTAGCTCCAAAATCCATTTATACATATCCGGAAAACTTACATGGTGCGGATCAACATTTGGAAATTTTTCGTACAATTCAATGGCAATGTCTTGGGTGTCGGTCCATTTTAAGGACATATTACCCTCCTTAATGATTCATGTTGGCAAATTGACCAAATTGAGGTAGCTAATTACCAAGTCCAACTACTGCGGTTTGGTGTTTGCAACCCTGTCCGAAACGTTTTAACCGCCTCAAGAAATCCGATTTTTTTAAAAATCGGATTTCTCCAAGTTCTCAAAACGCAAAAAAAATTTCTGTCTACTATTTACCAATCAATGGGCATTTTGCCACACTGCTGAATATATTGATTGACTTGGCTGAAATGTTTATTGCCAAAAAAGTTACGATTTGACAAAGGTGAAGGATGAGCTGATTTCAAGATACAATGTTTAGTGGCATCAATAATTTTACCCTTCTGTTGGGCATAAGTTCCCCATAGCAAAAAAACCACTTTATCTTTACGTTCAGAAATTAAACGAATAACAGCATGGGTGAATTGTTCCCAACCCTTATTTCGGTGCGAAGCTGCTTTACTTGCTCTAACTGTTAAGATTGCATTCAACAGTAATACGCCCTGTTCAGCCCAACGTTCTAAATTTCCGGATGACGGCTCATGTTTTCCCAAATCGGTTTGAATTTCTTTGAAAATATTTTTTAACGATGGTGGTATTGGAACGCCATCATTGACAGAAAAACATAGTCCATTTGCCTGCCCCTCGCCGTGATAAGGGTCTTGTCCGAGAATTACAACTTTCACATTATCATAGGGACATTTATTAAAGGCATTAAAGATTAAATGCTCTGGTGGATAAATCGTCTGTGTTTTCAGTTCCTCATTGAGGAAAGCCACCAGTTTTTGAAAATACGGTTTTTCAAATTCTGCGACCAATTTTGTTTGCCAAGAGTGCGCGAGTTGGTCTTGTATATTTATCATTCGTATATATTAAATACTCTCCGGTGGGGATGGAAATTTTAAAATAAAGTTATGTAACAAGGGCAACCAATCGGGCCCCT
>Ga0233404_10000555_pt1 | contig 10429 bp, 10 predicted proteins | sample Na_oxic_2_MG_FD_179861 | JGI IMG/M metagenome (GOLD analysis project Ga0233404, IMG submission 179861) | Seawater microbial communities from Saanich Inlet, British Columbia, Canada - Na_oxic_2_MG | ecosystem: Environmental > Aquatic > Marine > Inlet | place: Canada: British Columbia | collected...
GATTGTGCCATGTAAATAGTGAAAACAATGGTTACACCATACCCAAACACCACCTATTCTATTGGAACCACGACTATGAAAATAAATATGTAAACTATAAGGTTCATAAGCGCAAATAGGACACTGCTTATGCATTTCAAGAGGCTCACCGGAAGAACTTTTTTTAAGGACAGCATTTAATTGGCTTTGCTCAATATCAGAGACTTCTAAAAATTTATACATGAGAGAAGTAGTCTCCGAAAAAACCTGACCGGTTTCTAAAACCGGTCAGGTTTATATAACGAATGGTTTTGAACTACGTTGTTGCCGGTACTGGTTGCTGCTTTTTACTATAATCTTCAATCGCTGATTTCACGGCGGATTCAGCTAAGACGCTGCAATGAATTTTTACTGGCGGCAAAGCCAACTCTTCGGCGATTTCAGTATTTTTGATCGCGGCGGCTTCATCCAAAGTTTTGCCTTTTACCCATTCGGTAAGTAAGGAGCTTGAGGCAATGGCTGCATAATATTCAACTTAGTTCGCTATACTAAGCCCGTTCTTTTCAAGAACTGCTAATAGTTTCCTATAAGATTGGGTCATATCATCATCCGCGTGGGATGCCGCCCGTTTCGATTCTGCTTAGAACCTACGTCTTAAACGACTGACCTCCGAACCTTCTTTATTATTATAAATATAAAGCTTGGCTGCTGATTGGCATATCTAAAAAGTTTTTTCTTAGACTTAGCTTTCCAGCAATTAGAGCGGTTTGCTTTAACCATTGCTGATGTAAAGGGACCATTTATAATCCACAGCCATAAGTTTTGAATTTGGCATCTTGAATAACGCCTTCGTCACTAACCTTTATTTGGAGGCGCATAACATCCGTTCTGTTACTTTTATGACCTAAACTTTAAATGCTAGGCGAGCCATTATTTCTAATGACTTCTACACGTCTCCGGGCAGTTCGGACTATGTCTTCATCTCATTGATTAATAAGATGTTCTGCGTATTAGTCTCTGAGGGGGCAACCATGCCTTCCCTGCAAATTGTCTCTATTTGTAGAATTTTTACTTGGAGCCAAACCTCCGAGGTTTCTAAAACCTCCGAGGTTTTTCGTGAATTAAAACTCAGTATCTACAACCTAACGAGAGTTCCTTGCATATAGCAGAATTACGTGGCAATGTTATTTACCACAAGCTGGTGCGCCAACCATACCCGTCCCCACGGACGGATCATCTTTCTCCAAATTACCAACATTACGGGGGTTCTCGTAATGATCTAATACGGCTTCACTATAACTCATTTTTTATGACACCTCTTGTGTAAAAAGAAATTAGGAAATAAAAACTTAATGTGCATCCCACTCAATATTTTCTAAGTCAATTCCCTCTTTATACATATCCCATAATGGGGATAATTCTCGCAATTTCTCAATTTTATTACGCAGCAAAGGGATAACATAATCAACTTCTTCTTCGGTTGTAAACCGTCCCAAAGTAAAGCGGATCGAACTATGGGCGAGTTCATCATTGCGTCCAATTGCGCGTAAGACATAAGATGGTTCTAAACTTGCCGAAGTACAAGCAGAGCCACTGGATACGGCTAAGTCTTTAAGTGCCATCATCAAAGATTCGCCTTCCACAAAGTTGAAACTCACATTCAAATTGCCGGGAATGCGATGTTCAAGATCACCGTTGAGATACGCTTCTTCAATATCTTTGAGGCCATCCCATAAACGCTCACGTAGTGAGCGAATACGTTCATTTTCTGCCACCATTTCGTCTTTAGCAATTTGGAAGGCGGTGCCCATACCAACAATTTGATGGGTGGGCAAAGTACCAGAGCGCATCCCCCGTTCATGACCACCACCGTGCATTTGAGCTTCTAAACGCACTCGCGGTTTGCGCCGAACATATAGGGCACCGATACCTTTTGGGCCATAAATTTTGTGTGCGGAAAAAGACATTAAATCTACTTTCATCTTTTGTAAGTCAATTGGCACTTTACCGGCACTCTGCGCCGCATCAACATGAAATAGGATTTTGTGAGAACGGGTAATTTCACCAATTTCAGTGATGTCAGTTATTACGCCAATTTCATTGTTGACGTGCATAAGACTGACTAAAATTGTGTCATCACGGATTGCCGCTTCCAATTTTTTGAGATCAATAAGCCCGTTGGACTCTGGCTCTAAATAGGTAACAGTAAATCCTTCGCGTTCCAATTGACGACAAGTATCAAGCACTGCCTTATGTTCGGTTTTACTGGTAATAATGTGTTTACCTTTTTTCTGGTAAAAATGGGCAACACCTTTAATTGCTAAATTATCGGATTCAGTCGCGCCAGATGTCCAGATAATTTCCTTAGCATTTGCATTGATTAAAGCCGCCACTTGTGCCCGTGCCTGTTCCACTGCCTTTTCTGCATCCCAGCCAAATTGGTGTGAACGCGATGCTGGATTGCCAAAATGACTTTGTGTGGTAAGGTACTGCATCATTTTTTCCGCAACCCGGGGATCTACGGGAGTGGTAGCAGAATAGTCGAGGTAAATAGGTATGTTCATGGTGAATGGTGAATGGTGAATGGTGAATGGTGAATTATGAATTATGAATGGTGAATGGTGAATTATGTTTACCAATGGTAATTGTGGTGCATCCGCTAGCACTTTATTTCTTACTCAAACCTAATCAAAGTTACTTATTTTAGTTAAGTTTTAGACTGCTCGATTTCAACTCTTGACTTTTAACATTCTATTAAATAACATGAGTGCCGTCATCGGTTTGGATGACACCATTTTGGTGTCATGGATATGAGGGGCTTTTGTAAATCAGAGGTTGCAAATTTGCCTCAAGATTAGGTTAATCTTGGTGTGAATTTTATTAGGCTTTGAGTCTAAGGACTTTTGACGAGCATCCCCCATTAAGTCGCTTGTTAACAAGTGGCCGTTCGGATGAGACAGTCCATCCTTTCTTCCAGTTGCAACTTGATTAATTGAGTTATCAACGGAAAGCGAATTATCTTGATTCTTTTCTTATTTAGTTACCTGAGATAGGTGAGTAAGTATGACTAAGAAAAAAGAAGCTGACATTTGTTAGCTCAATTATACTTAACGCCGGCATAAATTGAGCCTTTTAAATATCTCAAAACACCATAAAACTTTCGGACGGGGTTGCAAACCCCGTCCAGCAAAAGGCTCATTTTGTGACGGTGCCAAGTATAGTGAAAAAAACCAATTAATTTAGTCAAGAATTTTGGCAAAAAAATATCTAACCGCACCGGTCGAATAGTTTCGATACTCAAAACCTGTCAGGTCTTTAAGACCTGACAGGTTTGTGGAAGTTATTATGTTTCACTGGGCAGACACTTATGTCTACCCCTACATGCGTTATTATATACGATTTCATGTAGGGGGCGGACTTTTGTTATACTGAATGTACATCAAATTTGTGAAAACAAATGGCTTACGACCAGAAAAATCCAAATCAACGCAACTTGAAGTATTCATTCATAATTCACCATTCATAATTCACCATTAGTTAAGCCATCGCGTGTGCTTTTTGGCCTTCTTTATTGCGGGCTACTTGCCGTGCAACTTCCTTGGAAACTTCTTTGGAACGTTTGTCAAGAACTTGTGCCAAAGAAATGTCGTCTAAGAAATCACGAATCTGCTCACTTAAATCCGTCCAAAGTTGGTGAGTTAAGCAGGCACGGGTATCGTCGCAGTTTTTCAACCCTTTGCAGCGAGTGGTATCGACTGTCTCATCGACTGCCGAAATGACTTCTGCCACCGCAATAGCCTCTGCGGCACGACTAAGACGATAACCACCGCCCGGCCCACGAGTACTGTCTACCAAACCTTTTCTTCGCAACCGTGAAAACAGTTGCTCCAAGTAAGATAAGGAGATACCTTGTCGTTGTGAAATATCGGCCAGTGTAATTGGGCCTCGATCACGATTGATGGCCAAGTCTAACATTGCGGTGACTGCATACCGTCCTTTCGTTGTGAGTTTCATAATCTGCTCCTCAAAAATAAATGTTGCAAAATGATAATGGTTTATCAACAGTAGGTGATTATCGTATATCAAGTTGAATTTATCAAGTATTGTGAAACCATGCTAAGTGAACAGTCTACATTTTTGTTGGCAAAAATAAAACTAATTTTTGTGTGGAGTTAATTAGAAAACGTTTAGGACGGGGTTGCAAACACCAACCCTCATTTTGTAAGGACCGTATTTGAAAATAGCATTGTTAATTGGCAATTAGTTAATTACGTTCATTGTTAGATGCCGGTGAAAGATTTCGGCTAGTTTTCCAGTATTACGTTGCAATTCAAAATCTTGTAAAACTTTCTGACGACCGGCTTGACCTAATTTACGGCATAGTTCCGGTTTATCTATAAGTAATGTAATAGCATCAGCTAGGGCATCAATATTTGAGGGAGCAACGAGAATACCTGACCCGGCTCCAATTAATTCCGGTATTCCGGTAATGTTGGTAGTAATACAAGGAATTTCCATAATCATCGCTTCCATTAATACTACTGGAATACCTTCAGCAAAGCTTGCGAGGACAAATACGTCAGCACTATTATAAAAATCTAAAATACGATCTTGATTAACGGCTCCTTCAAATCTTATATGTTCGGTCAATCTTTGTTGGGCAACGTAATTTTCTAAACTTTGGCGATCCGGACCATCACCCACGAGGCATAAAAGTAGTTGGTGACCTTCTTTGATAATACGTGCTACCGCTTTTACTAAAATTAATTGGCCTTTTTCCGGTACTAAACGACCCACACATAGGATTTCAAAGGGGGTGTGGCTCCGAAATAGGCGTGGCGTAAATGTGGTGGGATCAACTCCCAAATGGCTAACTTCTAATTTATCCCAATTACTGGGCGGTGCTAACATCATTAATTGGCTTTGCGCGAAGTAACTGATACAACATACAAAAGCCGCGTCTCTAACTTTTTGATTAAGATAATAACCGGGGGAGTCATAAAAATCTTGAGGGCCATGCATGGTGAAAGAAAATGTGACAGGAAAAGTGTGGTTAATAATTAATCCCACTGTAGTGGCAGCAGTGCCAAAATGTATATGTAAATGGGAACACTGCTGACGGCGCATCCATTGTCCAACCATGACGGCTTCGACAAAGTAGAAAAAACCATACAGAATTTTCTTAATATCCCATTTACCCAAACGCAACGCGAAAAATAATCCCCGTATATAAGAAACCGGTTGGGTTAATTGGGTGTAAATATGTGCTTTGATGGCCCCGGTAATACCATCCGGTTTAACATAATAAGTCTTCTCAACTTCCTCAATTTCATCGGTAGTCAATTTGTCATGGCATCGGTCTGGTGCATTTATGGAGGCCACGCTAATGTCAAGCCCAAAGCTACGTAAGGTGCGTATCTCACGCAAAATAAAGGTATGAGAAATGGCCGGATATTGACTAACTAGATAAGCTAACTGGATTTTTTTCATTTCACTTGATGTTCAAGTTTTTACAAAAAAGTGACAACTACAAGGATTACATGTAAACAAGGATAAAACCAACCAAGGACTTACCATCTATCAGTTTAGTACCGCGAATTTAGAAATAAACGAATTAAAAAACCTCAATATTCATAAATAAAGTACCGCGAATTTAGAAATAAACGAATTAAAAAACCTCAATATTCATAAATAAAGTACCGCGAATTTAGAAATAAACGAATTAAAAAACCTCAATATTCATAAATTTTGATGTTATAGAATAAACTCGGGAAAGAAATATTAGATCAATATTCGTTTATTTCTAAATTCGTTGTACTAAAGTGATAGGTGGTAAGTTCTGAAACCAAAATAAAACTATTTTCGGATACTGAATGGGGAAAGTTATTGTTAAAACTGCGGTTAGCGTAAATCTTGATAAAATTTCAATGCTTGGTCTATTTTGGTTTCCCAACCATAAATGGACTCGGCGCGTTGTCTTCCAACTAACCCCCGCTGTCGCCAGACATCTGGATGTTCAAAAATATCAGCCAAGCAATTCACCAGAGCTGCTGTGACAGCCGGGGAACCACCCTCAAGTGGTATGGCATAACCTATGCTGTCATCAATCACTTCAGCCGGCCCACCATATTTTAAAGCCAACACTGGTCGGGCACAGGCCATCGCCTCCAGCAAAACCCCGCCACCGGATTCACGCACGGATGGCAAGCATAATACGTGAGATGCCTGTATTTGTGCAACGACCTGTGATGGCGAAGCTGAGCCATACCAAGTAATGAGGTGATTAATCTCCAAATTCTTGGCTTGATTTTCCCATTTTTCCCGCAAAGGGCCATAACCCACTACCATCAATTTTATCGGCAATTGGTCTTTTAAACGGGCTATTGCTTCTAGTAGCATTGGCAAACCCTTAAATGGTTGGAAGCGACCAACAAATACAATTTGCAAAGGTTGGGTATCAGATGGCGGAGCTGGCCAAGGTGTTGGGGTAAACAAATCCAAATCAACCCCATTTTCTAATAGGAAGCGGCAACGTGAACGATGATCAACTGGAATACTTTGCAATGTTGCTTGTGTGGCAGTGAAAATAAGTGACGCATGTCGAGTTGTCCCGATTATAAAATTTATCATAGGTCCAAGATAACGAATCGGGTATAGCCAACCTGAATCCTCTTGCATAATGTTTGGAAACTCGGTTGGACTTTTTAGGTTACCATTCCATGGGCCAAGGACAACCGGACGTTTGAGGACATGTAAACGTGTAGCTGCTACTGGTGAAACCGGGGTTACTACATGAATAATGTCCCACTGTGCGCCGGCTTTGAGACATGCTTTGAGTTTACGGACGGCAAGCCAGTCATACAGATAGAAATCTGGCGAACAAAACAAAGATCGCGCATGTTCACTAGTCGGAAATAGTTTATCGGCTATGCGACAGAGAGGTTTTGCAAACCATTCTGTGTCTATAAATATTACTTGTGAATTCGCCAAAGGTGCGCCAGATTTTATTAAGTCTCCGCGATTTCTAATATGGGTAACTAGGGTAATTGGTACATGCTTCGTAAGATGGGAATACCATTGCCAGCCGATTTTGGATACCGAGCCTTTGTTTGGAGCGCAGTCATAAGCCACTAACAACACGCGAGGTGGCTCTAATTTTTTGTTTGACATAGAAGGCGATAGTGTAGGAGAGGTGACTTAGCTGATGGCACGAATCTCAATAGGTATCCTTATTGTTGAGTACATGAGTCTTGCTCAAGTTGAAGAATTTCTTCTGCGGGAAAGTTCTCTTTTAAATTCTTTACTAAATAAGATTAAGAGAGACATACCACCAATAATATATCTTCGCCACATTCTTTTTGGTTCGAGCCAAAGTCTGTGTAACCATTCTAATCCAACTTTTTGCAACAAAAGTGGTGCTCTTTTTCTCGTACCAACATAAAATTCTGCCGAAGCACCTAAGCATAAAAACAACGGCGATGGAATACGCAGTTTGAGCAAAGTTGTATGAATAGTCAAACTTAGCCATTCTTGTTTAGGAAAACCTACGCCGACAAGAACGTACTTGGGCTGAAATTCTTCAATCTTACTCACAATATTTTTGGCTATTTTATCTTGTGAAGGGGTATTGGCTTCAAAAAAAGGAGGGGCATAGTAAATAATGTTATCGTAATCTTGTTTTAATTTTAATCCGAGGGCTTCATTGCTGATAATTACTAAAATTTTTTGCCGATGCAACTTGATTTTCTGCCACAAGAGTGGAAATAAATCGCTGCCAGTAAGTCTCGCTGGAAGCGGTTTGCGTACTAGCCGGCTAAACCAAACGATGGGTTGTCCATCTGGTAAAATGAATTGAACATTGCAAAGTTTTTCCTTTAAAATCTTATGCTCAGGTTGAGACAATTTAACTATTTGATCCGCATTTGGTGTTATAACAAAAGGTAATTTTTTTTCATCACCGAGAGTATGTTGATAGTCCATAATACTATCTATAATATCTGTGAGGTTAGGTGCATAAATAAAGTCAAGATCAAAAAGTTGAACGGTGTGATACATGATAATTGTGAATGGTGAATTAATTGTGAATGGTGAATGGTGAATGGTGAATGAATAAGTACTGAACCATGTTTATTTGGACATCGGTTTCATGGATTCAAAAGTTGTAGTCATTTGATAATGCGTACCAGTTTCCGCTGCATTTTGTATAGTTACTGAAAACTCAGGAAAAAATGTAATTCAATGTTCAAGTTTTGGAACCTTTACTTTAAACTACAAGGATTGTATATAATAAAGGATTGAATTTGAATGCAATTTTGGAAAAAAACTTAACTCTGGAGTGTAACCTAATTTTTAATTTCTTCTGGTTCAATAATTTACAATAGTGTTTCGTTTAGTTCCAAGTTTTCCGGAGTTTTCAATAGTTGGGGGCGTTGCTGAGAAAACCTACCTTCGGGTGAAAAGATAAATACAAAATCATTTACCACCATTCAGTTGGTTCATTATGTTATATTTACAATGAGTTCGTCAAATATTTAAATGGTATCAAATTGAATGAAAGATAAAATTGATAGTTTTAGCTCGGTATTTAATGAGTTTTTGAAAGCCTATTCTCCTTCTGACAAAGAACCTCAGTCAAATCATCAAAAAAAATCTGATGAATTTATTGCAACTAGAGCCAATGATATAAAGGCTATTCAATCTTTTTTGACACAGCCATGTAAATGTGGAAAAAATTGTCAATTACAATTTACTGCAAAAGGAAATTCTAAGAAGCCGTGAGGATTTTAGACAGCTTTCACTTGAACAAAAAAATTGTTTTATGTTATCTCAATTAAGCTGTTTTCAACGAAGTAACTCAATGGTATTATCCGGGCGAGCAATAAATTCAAGAACCAGACAAAAATTTGATTATCGTATTAATACAGATAGACCAGTTTGCCGAGAAACTGTTTTATTTTACTATGGCGAAACATTATGGCGATTAAAATCGCTTCAGAAACATATGCAAACGGTAGGGATAATACCACCTGTGCATGGTAATACTGGTCGTGAGCCAATACATGCTTTATCAAGTGAGGACGAAGAATATATTGGGTTGTTTATTACCAACTATGCTGTAGTACATGGGCTTCCTGATCCTGGTAGAGATTTAAGAACCGGGAAATTAAGAATACTTCTGCCAAGTATTTTGACATACCGATTGATTCATAAAGAATATGAATCAAGCATAGTATCACAAGATAAAAAGCCAGTTAGTTATCATTCATTTGTACGCGTATGGCATAAAATAACCCCACATATTGGTTTTATAAAACCGAGAACGGATTTATGTATTTCGTTAGAAGAATATAAGAAGGCACTCAACAAAATAACTTCGGACTTGAAGGAAACCTTCGATGCCGAAAAAATGTTAATTCATAACCAAGCGGTTTCACATCTTAGATATGCTAAACTGGAACGTGATTATTATAGAGGTTGTATTAAACGTGCTGAAAAACATTATCAAAATTTGTCTAATGGAAAAAAAGCAACGAATACTCCAAATTCAAAATCAATAACCATGCATTACTCATGGGATTTTGCACAGCATGTTTGCGTACCGATTGAAGATCAACAAGTTGGCCCTATTTATTTTAAATCAGCACGTCGGGCACACTTATTTGGAGTCTGTTGTGAAGCTATTCCACGACAAATTAATTATTTGATTGATGAAAAAGATTTTCTTGGCAAAAATGCAGCAACCGTTATTTCGCTGTTAGATCAGATCGAAGCAATACATGGTCTGGGTGAGAAACACGCCCAATTAACCGCTGATAAGGGTAAAGCCCAGAACAAAAATAACGCACTATTACAGTATCTAATGTATAGAGTCTTGGTGGGGTTTCATGAGCGTATTGACTTTTCATTTATGGTTGTGGGACATACCAAATTTGCACCTGATGGCTATTTTGGGTTAATCAAGAAAAAATACCGTCGAGCAAAAGTTTATACCTATGATAAAATGGCTGATATTATTGATTTATCTACACATAATAATCATAATATATGTCAGAGATACTATGAAACCAATGGAAAACCGGCCTTTTTCTATAGGGATTGGTCAAATTGGCTACAAAAATACTTCAAAAAATTGCCGAATATTACTAAGTATCACCATTTTTCTATCAGTAAAGATGAACCTGGTATTGTTGTTGTAAAGAATTAACGGTAAAAAATCAAAACATGATATACTAAAGAAACCATTTCCTTACAACTCCAATAAGATGCCACGTTATCCCAGAAAACTAAAGCCTTCTGGTATATCATTAGAACGAGCTTGGTATTTGTATGAAAATATCAGGGAACATATTCCCAATGAAGAAGATAAAAATTGGACATGTCCTAAACCTACACGATCTAAACCGTTATAGTTTTTTCACCCGAAGGTAGGTTTTCTCAGCAACGCCCCCAG
>Ga0233404_10000556_pt1 | contig 10422 bp, 6 predicted proteins | sample Na_oxic_2_MG_FD_179861 | JGI IMG/M metagenome (GOLD analysis project Ga0233404, IMG submission 179861) | Seawater microbial communities from Saanich Inlet, British Columbia, Canada - Na_oxic_2_MG | ecosystem: Environmental > Aquatic > Marine > Inlet | place: Canada: British Columbia | collected...
GATTCAGGCTCGTAAATTGACTTTTACCCGTGATAATCCGGAAATGAATGCGCCAGAAATTATTGATATAGGGCATGTGGGCGAAGTGGCTAGTTTGAATACTTCCGTAATTGATTTGCTGATTCAGGGTGATTTTATTCCCGTGATTGCGCCCATTGGAGTTGGTGATGATGGGCAATCTTATAATATCAATGCGGATTTAGTAGCGGGTAAAGTAGCACAGGTTTTGAAAGCTGAAAAGTTGATGTTGTTGACTAATACCGCCGGCGTTTTAAATCAATCAGGAGAATTGTTGACCGGTTTGAATGCGACACGAGTAGAAACCCTTATTGAGGAAGGTACAATTAAAGGGGGTATGTTGCCTAAAGTACATTGTGCCTTAGAGGCAGTGCAAGGGGGTGTGCAGACTGCCCATATTGTTGATGGGCGTGTTGAACATGCGGTGTTATTGGAAATTTTTACGGATGAAGGGGTTGGCACTTTAATAAGGAAAGAGCAGTTTTAAAACACTTCCAAAGCTTCAGCTTTGGAATTTTTACATATGAGGAGAAGATAATATTGGAAAATAACTTATCATCATCACAATCAGTCGATCCAGCGATTCATCAACATTTACTATTGATACTTGATAGTCTGGATGCGCTCGTGTATGTTGCTGATGTTGAAACTTATGAAATTCTCTATGAAAATCAGTATGGTCGGGCTATTTTTGGTGATTTGGTTGGAAAAATTTGCTGGCAGACCTTTCTTCAACAAGATCATCCTTGTCCTTTTTGTAGCAAACATAAAGTCCTCAGCGAAGAGGGGGTACCTAGTGGCTTACATAAGTGGGAATGTCATAGTCGTTTGACAAATAGGTGGTATGAGGTACATGATCGTGCTATTCGTTGGGTTGATGGGCGTTTGGTTCGTTTAGAAATTGCCTACGACATTACGGAACGTAAACAAGCTGAAGAGACGATAAAACTGGGGCAAGAACGCTATCTGTTAGCCGTTCGTGCAGGCAAAACTGGGGTGTGGGATTGGAATCTGAAAGCCAAAGAGATGTATTTAGGTCCTCATTTAAAAGTTTTACTCGGCTTAATTGATATTGAACTGCCTAATGCGTTAAAAGCTTGGATGTCTGTTATTCATCCCAAAGATGTCAAACGCTTACGCAAGGCTTTATTTGATTATTTGCGACAACCTGTTTCCCAATTTGATGAAAAATACCGTCTAGAAAAGGATGATGAAATTCGTTGGATGAATGTACGCGGTAGGGTGATGCGTGACGAACAAGGTTATGCCTATCGCATGGTGGGAACGAATACGGATATTACTGAAAGTAAACGTATTGATGAAAGCTTGCAAAAACAACAATATATTTGTCAAGGTGTCGCTCAAATCACGCATACTTTGTTGACCGTATCTAATTATGATAGGGCTATTTACATTGCACTGAAAACTTTAGCTCGTCTTATGGTTGTGGATCGGGCTTATATTTTTGAAAATGATGTGCTACCAGCGACGGGGGAGATTGTTATTAAGGAACGTTTTTCCTGGGTTAACGAAGAATGTAAACCTTACCATACTACCCATAAGTTAAATAATATTTCTTATGCTTATTATTTACCAGGTTGGTATGACACTCTTGAAAAAAACGAGCCGATTACCGGGTTGGTTAAAGATTTTCCAGAACCTTGTCGTTCTTTTTTAGCCTCATATCAGGTGCTTTCTATTTTAATTATACCGATTCATTTTAAAGGGCAGTTTTGGGGATTCATCGGCTTAGATGATTGTCACCGCGAATATCAGTGGTGGTCATCTTATGAGATTTCGGTATTACATATAATAGGTGATAGTATTCGGGGTACTTTAGCACACAAACAGTTTGAGAAATCGTTACAACAAAGTGAGGTGAATTTTCGTTCTATCATTGATAATAGTTATGAAGCAGTGTTTGTTTGTGATGAAGAAGGTATGATTCGTTTTGTTAACCCTTCGGCAGAGAAACTTTATCAGGCACCTAGGGGTGGATTGGTTGGGAAAAGCTTTTGTCTTTCCTTTAAAAGTGTAGAAAGTAAAACGGAATTTAAATTTAAGGATTTAAAAGGCGAGCCTCATATCGGTGAATTGCAATTATCTCCTATTAAGTGGGAAGGTGAGTCGCTCATTCTGGTTTGTTTGCATGATGTGACCGCTCGTAAACGAGCTGAGATTGAATTACAACGAAATAAAGAGGCGGCAGAATCTGCTAATCGCTTTAAAAGCCTATTTTTAGCGGCTATGAGCCATGAAATTCGCACACCGATGAATGGCGTTCTTGGTATGACTGAATTGTTACATAAAACGAAGTTGACGCACCAACAAGAACATTATGTTCAGATGGTAGAAAATGCGAGTCAGGCATTACTGACGGTGGTTAATGATATTTTAGATTTTTCTAGAATTGAAGCAGGCAAAGGGTTGAGTCTTAACATGATTGAATTTGAGCCTCGCACCATCGTTGAGGAAATGGTGAGTTTATTTGCGGTTTCTGCTCAAGGTAAAGGATTGGAAATATTATGTCAATTGCCAGCTATCATGCCTGAAAAGCTATTGGGTGATCCCAATCGTTTGCGGCAAGTTATCAACAATTTATTGGGTAATGCGATTAAGTTTACCAACCAGGGTGAAGTGTTATTACGCCTGTCAGTGATTAGCGAAACTTTAGATGAGGTGCTTTTATATTTTGAGGTGGTTGATACTGGCATTGGTATTAAACAAAATGCTCGTAAGCAATTGTTTCAATTGTATTTTCAGAGTGATGATTCTAAAATGCAGTATCAAGGCACGGGGCTTGGTTTATATATTTCTCGTCAATTGGTTAATAAAATGGAGGGAGAGATTGATTTAAAAAGCACTTATGGGCATGGAAGTACTTTCTGGTTTAAGATTCCATTTAAAAAAGTAAAAAAAGCACCTTCCCTGTTATCCAATTATGTAGAAGGGAAAATGCCGAATGCTTTATGTGGACTCAAATTACTTATTGTTGATAATAATGTGAGCCATCGGCAAATCTTACTCAATGAAACTCGTGCTTGGCAGATGAAGGTAGAGGCTGTGAGTTTCAGTTACTCATGCTTGACATTGCTCCGTGAAGCAGCTATTTCTAGTCAGCCTTATCAATTTGTTTTAATTGATGCGGAATTGATTGATGTGGAAGTGCCAGGATCAGAAGATAGCCTCAATTTATTGCGGAAAATTAGGGCTGATCCTAACTTGGCAACGTTGAAAGTGATCATAATGACGACGTTACAACAAAGCTTAGAAACGGATATTTTGATAGCAGGTTATTTAAACAAGCCTATATTTCGGGCTAAATTATTGGAATGTTTGCTCACTGTTCTTGAAGCTCAACCCAATCAATTTGAAGAAGAGTTTTATGAAGAAGAGGATGATACAATCACAATACAGTGGCAAGTATTGTTGGCTGAGGATAATATTATTAATCAAGAAGTGGCTAAAACGACATTGACACAATTGCATTGTCACGTTCAGGTTGTTAATAATGGTTTAGAAGCATTTGAAGCGACAAAGCAACAGGTTTTTGATATTATTTTTATGGATTGTAATATGCCTGAAATGAGTGGTTATGATGCCAGTCTTAAAATACGTGAGTTTGAAAAACAGCAAGGTAAACATTCGGTTCCCATTATTGCTTTTACCGCCGATATTACGCAATTGACACACGAGCGTTGTATAGCTGCCGGCATGGCTGATGTGTTAACCAAGCCCATTATTCTCAGTCAGTTAGAACACATATTAAATACCCATTTGGAAAATGGGAAGGCGAAAAATTTAGAACTTGTTCAACCTAGAAGTTTAGAGTTTCAAAAGTTAGAGGGAAACAGTTTTGTCAATACTGAGAAAGATGCGCCCTTAGATTTGAAAGCCCTGAAAGAAATGCTCCAAAATATTAAACCCAGTAAAGTTAAGTGGCTCATAAAGTTGTATTTGCAGGAATTACCTTCTTATTTAAAGACATTACAGGAAAGCCTTCTTTCACAAGATGGCGAGGCTTTATATGCAGGTGCCCACAAGCTTAAAGGCGCAAGTGCTATTTTAGGGGTACGACATGTTGTCACTTCGTGTAGATTGTTAGAAGAGTTTGGACGTGAGGGAAATTTTGATGAAGCGAAGGAACAATTGGCAGAGATAAAAATTCAAATGGAACTAGCTCAACAGGCTCTGGAAGAACAGTTATTAGTTATCAGTGAGCAGTGAGCAGTGTTTCACAAGGGCAGACACGCAGGTCTGCCCCTACAAAAAAACGTTATATATGATTTCAGGTAGGGGCGAACCTGTGTGTTCGCCCTTGTTTCACATTCAGGTAGGGGCGAACCTGTGTGTTCGCCCTCGTTTCACATTCAGGTAGGGGCGAACCTGTGTGTTCGCCCTCGTTTCACATTCAGGTACAAGTACGTTAGATACGATTTTATGATTTTAAAAATACCTCATCACTTTTTTCGGCTAAGATTATTACAACTCTTAGCCATCTTTCTATTGGCTTATGTCGCTTGGGCGGGTGATCACGACTACGGAAAATTGAGGCACGATATGATTAAAACTATCAACAAAATTGCACGGGAAACTCAAAGAGAAACCGGTAAAGAAGCCTTTGATAAAAAGGTTATGTCTGTTATGGATAATATTCCCCGTCACCAGTTTGTACCCCTTAAAGAGCAGGCTTATGCTTACGATAACCGCCCTTTACCTATTGGTTATGGGCAAACCATTTCCCAACCTTATATTGTTGCTTTAATGACGGATATTTTAGAAGTAGAAGCGACTGATAGCGTGTTGGAAATTGGGACTGGCTCTGGTTATCAAGCGGCGATACTCTCCAAGCGGGTGGATAAAGTCTATACCATTGAAATCATTGAAGAATTAGGATTACAATCTCAAAAACGCCTAACGGAACTCGGCTATAGTAACGTTGAAGTCAAAATGAGCGACGGTTATTATGGTTGGGAAGAACACGCCCCATTTGATGGTATTATTGTCACAGCCGCTGTGAACCATATTCCACCTCCCCTGATTCAACAACTCAAGCCTGGAGGACGGATGGTTATTCCGGTAGGTGAGCATTTTTTTGTTCAATACTTGATGCTGGTAGAAAAAGACGAGCAAGGTAAAATAAGCAGTCGCCAAATATTGCCTGTTGCTTTCGTCCCTTTTACAGGTGGACACTAAATATATGCCATCACTTCTTCTTATTGCTATTACACTACTTTCAGCCGCCACCCTCGGTTATGAGATTTTATTGCTGCGCCTATTTTCTATCATCCAATGGCATCACTTTGCCTACATGACTATTAGTCTAGCTTTATTAGGTTACGGTGCCAGCGGCACTTTTTTGGCATTAATCAAAGATTGGGTGCGGCAACGCTTTGCGACATTCTTTGCTATCAACGCAGTCCTGTTTGGATTTTCTGCAATTTTATGCTTTATCCTCGCTCAGCATATCCCCTTCAACCCCCTAGAATTTTTTTGGGAGTGGCAACAGTCATTTTATTTGTTAATGATGTATCTACTATTAGCACTTCCTTTTTTCTTTGCGGCTAATTGTATTGGGCTGAGTTTTTACCATTTTCGAGGCAGTGTCGCACGCATTTATAGTGCTGATCTGCTAGGGGCAGGAATGGGTGCTTTAGGCATTGTGTTATTGTTATTCCTGGTTTCACCTTTGAATGCCTTGAAAATTTTATGTGCATTAGGATTGGTGGCTGCTATATTATCTTTGTTTAAAACACATCCTGCTGTTTCTCCTCTTTGGAAAAGAAATATCAAAGATAGAGGGGGATGGTTAGCCTATATTCTATTTGCAACAGCAATGTTTGTGATACTTTTAAATAACTTATCCAGCCCTTGGGCAGCATTACATATCTCTCCTTATAAAGGAATGAGCCAAAGCCTTCAAACATGGGGTGCCAATATTTTACAACAACGATCCAGTCCCCTCGGATTGCTCACCGTTGTAGAAAATAATAAAATTCCTTTTCGCTATGCACCCGGTTTGAGTCTCAATAGCACCGCGGAACCCCCTCAACAACTGGGCATTTTTACCGATGGTGACGCTTTGACGGTTATCAACCACTATACAGGGCAGCGGGAAAGTCTGAATTATCTGGATTTTCTCACCTCTGCACTCCCTTATCACTTGTTAGAACATCCCCAGGTTTTATTACTCGGAGCAGGGGGGGGAACCGATGTCTTACAAGCCCTTTACCATAAAGCCAGTCATGCCGATGCGGTAGAATTAAACCCGCAAATCGTGGACTGGGTACAACGAGAATATGCTAATTTTGCGGGTAAGCTCTATGAACAAGATCAAGTCCAAATTCATATTGCAGAGGCGCGTGGTTTCATTGCCGGGAGCCAAGCACAATATGATTTGATTCAAATCGCCTTATTGGATTCCTTCGGTGCTTCTAGTGCAGGATTGTTGAGTGAAAATTATTTATACACAATTGAAGCGTTGGAACAATTTTTGGCTCGTTTAAGCGTTGAGGGTATATTGGCTATCACTCGCTGGGTGAAATTGCCACCGCGAGATAGTCTTAAACTCTTTGGAACCGCGGTGAAAGCATTAGAAAATATTGGCGTTGAAACACCAGGTAAGCATCTCGCCCTGATTCGTGGCTGGAAAACAAGCACCTTATTAATTAAAAAGGGAACTTTCACAGCATCGGATATTATGGCGCTCCGCCAATTTTGTGAAGAGCGTTCCTTTGATGTTGCTTATTATCCTGGTATTTCACCAACAGAACCTAATCAATACAATCTTATTAAGCACCCCTATTTTTATGAAGGTGCCATTGCATTACTGAGCAATGCCCGTGATGAATTTATCAGCCATTATAAATATGATATTACCCCGGCAACGGATGATCGCCCTTATTTCTTTAATTTCTTTAAATGGCAACAGTTGCCCGAATTATTTGCCAAGCGTGGTAGCGGCGGAATGGGATTATTGGAATGGGGATATCCTGTGTTGCTTGTCACCCTGTTGCAAGCCATTGTAGCCAGCTTATTCTTAATTTTGTTGCCCTTATTTTTTATCAGAAAATCTGGAACCGAATTGAGGCAAAAGGCAACAGGAAAAATACGAGTTTTCATTTATTTTTTCGTGATTGGCATAGCCTTTCTCTTTATTGAAATCGCATTTATTCAAAAATTTACTTTATTTTTAAGCCACCCTTTATATGCGATAGCAGTAGTATTAAGTGCTTTTTTAGTTTTTGCCGGTTTGGGAAGCCGTTATTCTAATCGTTTGTTTAAATATACCCTTCATTATCCTAGCGTTTATGCAATCGCTGGCATTGCATTATTTGCGTTGTTAAACCTAGTATTTTTACAAGCTTTACTCCAATGGCTAATGCCATTACCAGATTGGCTCAAAGTTTTGGTTTCTTTATTACTAATTGCGCCGCTCGCTTTTTGGATGGGTATGCCCTTTCCTTTAGGATTGACTCGCCTTGGCAACCATGCACCCGATTTAATTCCTTGGGCTTATGCGATTAATGGCTGCGCGTCAGTGCTCAGTGCAGTATTGGCAACTTTGTTAGCTATTCATTTTGGTTTTAGCGTTGTAATATTGCTTGCGATAGGTTTGTATGGAGTGGCTGCAATGGTTTCCGGTGTAGTACAACGGATTTAGGAAATTAACGGATTTTTTTCTATTGTAGGAATTGTTGGCTGGTATTATAGTCAGATAAATAATTACGCGCATTAAACCTGTCAGGTCTCGAATACCTGACAGTTTTTTGGAAGTTATTTACCTAAACATCTATAGTGATAGCGTATCCACCCTACACAATATCTTATATTTCAATTATTTAAATACTTGTGTATAACCTTGAAAAAACTTGGTTTATTTTCCGTACAAACCCTCAAATAACGCCTTAATTCCATAAATAATATAGTGTGACACCGACATAAAATGCCGATTATCAATGACAATAATCTGCCCTTTTTTACCCGCATCACTAGCAGCAATGGCTGGCATTTGTAATATCTTTACCCGAACTTTTGCAAATTCACCATGAGAGGCTTGAGTAATGATAAAATCGGGTTGCCAAGCTAAAATTTGTTCACTGTTAATCTTGACATGCTGCTCGATGCCCTGCTCGGCTGCCAGATTAATTGCGCCCACAATGTGAACCATATCGTCGAAGGTGGTGTGACTGCCCGCCGTGTAGTTATCTGAAGTGTATGATATAATTCGCGGTTGCACCCCACGAGGAATGTTGGCACGAATCATTTTGATATCCTGTTCCATTTGGGCAATCAGGGCAGCAGCGCGTTCTTCTTCACCGATGGCATAACCAATAGTTTTAATATTGTTGTTAATATCAACAATGCTTTGAAACCGATGCAGACGAAATACAGGCGCCCCCAGTGCTTGTAATAATTCAACCGTTTCCGCCCGGCTATAGCTGGCAACGAAAATAAGATCGGGATTAAAACTTAAAATGTGTTCAACATTGTCACTAACTTGCCCTGTAATAGTTTGTGCTTTTTCAACAACATTACTATAATTCGCATTCCGTGATAATGTACTTATTGCTACTAGGCGAGAAGGGGGGGCTAAGGTTAATAAAATTTCGTCACTGCCAAGCGTTTGCGAAACAATACGTTGTGGAGGAGCTGGAATAGTTAAGGTATTACCAATGGCATCGCGTATTTGGCGGGGAAATGAAACGGTACTTATTTGAGTCTGGGTAGTGGGTGTTTTGGTAATCGGTGCGGAGGGTTTTGTATTGAAAAAGGTTAGTAGTTCAATAGCACCTAGTATTATTATTACTAAACCGATGATTAATAAGATAAAAACGATAAGACTTTGATTTTTAAGTGCATTCATTATTATATCCTTACAATGGGTGTTTTGGATAGTTTTTGGAAGTTATTTACCTGAACATCTATATTTAAAACAGGAAATTATAGTTTTTCAGAAAAATAAAAGTTCTTAGACCTGACAGGTTTCCAAAACCTGTCAGGTCTTTAGAGCAAAATATTTATCTGAAAGGCTATATAAGGATTGTATATAAGAAACAAGGATTTACAAGAAATACCCTTTTTGAAAAAGGGTATTTCTAGTTTATACCTACATAAATACGTGGTATAATTCAAGGTATAATTCGAGGTATACTGCACACGGGCACAAACTGAACTTTTCTTATTTGAGGAAGGTGGGCAAAAAAAAGACTTTAGGAGCCCTACATAAAAGTTTAAATTATGCCCGCGTGCAGTATATCCGAAAATCCGTTAAATCAAGTTCAAAAACTCAAAATGAAACACGAATTTTTAACTAAAGCCAAAGAAAATATAACGGCAGCTACATTATTATTTGACAATGCGTTATATGATGATTGTGCTAATCGTGTCTATTATGCTGCTTTTCATGCTGCAATAGCTGCCTTAGCGAATATTAACATGGATACCGTTCATAGCCATGAAGCAACACAGGCTCACTTTGTGACTGAATTGATTCGTAGGCGTAAAGTTTATCCAAATCATTTGAAATCCTACTTGAAAGATTTACAAAATGTCAGAAATGACGCAGATTATGAACAAAAATCCGTCTCCAAAAAAGTGGTTCAGCGACAGTTAAAAAAAGCGAAGGAATTTGTTGAACTCGTCACACGGGAGGTAGAAAAAAAATGATCAATTTTAAAGTAAAAGAATTAAGTCATAAATTGTTTGAAAATCTCAAACAACAATTTCCCGAAATAGAATTAGCAGGCATTATAGAAAGTCCTATTTATCAGAATACTATTTGGGTGCGTCTTATTATGCCAGATGATGAAGATCGGGAGATTAATTTGAGGGAAATGGCAGGTGAAATAACCACAGATATACTGTTGGAATATGGTCATAGTATTGGCATTATTTCTGCTGTCAAGTCTTAAAATAGCTTGTTTTAAACTCGAAGTTCTAGAGTTCCATTAGAAATAGCATTTTTTCAAAAAATGGTATTTCTTGTAAATCCTTTCTTATATATACTAAGCACCGTCATAAATTGATTTTTTCAATTGTTGAGACCTGCCAGGTTTTTTAAACCTGGCAAGTCTTTTCAAATGTTGAGACCTGCCAGGTTTTTTGAACCTGGCAGGTTTTTTCAAAATCGCAAATTATGAAGGTGTCAGGTATACAATTCTTGTCGTTCCTTGTTTTTAATAATGATAAAATTCCCAATTCCCAATTCGACTGAAAAATTACAAAAAGTATTAGCAAGAGCCGGTTTGAGTTCACGGCGGCAAATTGAAATCTGGATTAAAAGCGGGCGGGTACAAGTCAATCGGCGCACGGCAACTATTGGTGATCGTGTTAGTCTGACGGATGATATTCGTGTTGATGAACGTAAAATCAGTCTATCTGCTTTACAACCGCCTCCCCGAC
>Ga0233404_10000557_pt1 | contig 10418 bp, 14 predicted proteins | sample Na_oxic_2_MG_FD_179861 | JGI IMG/M metagenome (GOLD analysis project Ga0233404, IMG submission 179861) | Seawater microbial communities from Saanich Inlet, British Columbia, Canada - Na_oxic_2_MG | ecosystem: Environmental > Aquatic > Marine > Inlet | place: Canada: British Columbia | collected...
CAATTCCACAGATAAAGTGCGTAGGCATTTAAAAAGCTTTACAAAAGAAGAACTTATTAACTTAATTTTAAAGTTAGCCCCTCAAAGTTTTATTGATAATATTAATAGCCAATTTGCCAGTAACAAAAAATAATACAAACCCTCCAGATTATTTTACAATAGACTTGTCCCTTAATAAGCTAAGCTCTTGATTTCGTGTACCGTGTTTCAACACCTTATTTAGGAACAAGTCTAATAACTTAAAAAAGGTTAAACGATGATTTTAAATACAGTCATAAATAAAACCGTCGATTATGCTGGCCGTTTTTTCGATAAACGCCTAGAAAACCGAGGTGAGGAAATAGCAAAAAAAATGATTGAAAAAGAAACAGCTGTTCTGAATCAGTTGTCAAGCAATCGAGCCGAATTGGTTGGTGCAAGTAGATTTTTCAATAATATTTCAGTTACCGAAGAAGTTCTCATAGAAGAAAGTGCGGAGCGCTGTCAAAAGGCTCAAGTGGGATGCCATGTTTTGGCAATCCAAGACACATCCGAAATGAATTATGAATCACATAGAGGTAAGTTGAGTAATCATGACCCAGAATTGGGACCAGTAGGCAACGATAAAGACATCGGATTTTTTATTCATCCAGTACTGGTATTGGAACGAGAAAATGCTTTTCCATTGGGCATTGCAGACGTTCACGTTTGGAATCGAAATTGGGATAAAAAAACTAAAAAAGAGAGAAAATATCAGTCTCAGCCTATAGAAGAAAAAGAATCTTATCGCCTCCTAGAATGTAGTGAAGCAAGTAAAAAAGTATTGTCTGAATCCGCAAGCGTAACAATTGTAGCCGATTTCGATTCCGATATTTACGAAGAGTTTGTAAGAGTACCTGATGAAAAGACAGAGCTGGTCATACGTTCCTCATATAATAGAAAATTGCATGATAGTGATAAGAAGTTGTTCGAGCATTTTGAGCAGAAAGAAACTGCAGGAACTTACGATTTGGAGATAAAAGGAGGTAAAATATGATAAGGTAAAAATAGCTATACCTTCCAATTTAAATAAAGCAGATTACCCTAAAGAATATATAGAGTTATATGTAATAGAAGTAAAAGAACGTGCTGAGACGATACCAGAAGGCGAAGAAGGGGTATTATGGCGATACCTCACCACACATGAAATAAACAGCGTATCAGAAGCACAAAATGTTGTTTTTTGGTACAGTTTTGAAAACTCCGGAAAAAATGGAACCTAAATTTAAATGATATATGATTCAATATGTTATCTTACATTTTGCCTTACTACTTACGGTAGGTCTTGAAAAATCAGTACACAATCATTATTAATGAACCACCTAAACTTAGTTCCCTTAAAAAATTTGAGATCATGAAATTAATAGGTTATATTAGTGATTTATTATCAATCATTTTTCAAAGACAGACGCATTATTGAAAATATAGAACAAATGATACAAAAAATCATTGAAAAAAAGACAGTACGTTTGTTTAAAGTTGTTGATGATAAAAAAGAATACAATCGCTATAAATCTCTTTTGGATGGTTCTCTAAAATCAGTTTTAAACAATGAAAAAATTTCTCAGGCCTTACGAGAAAATAGTATTGAAGCTATGTCAGACCAAAAGCAGATTCTTCTTATCCATGATCCCGGTGATATTCGTAAAAAATATTCAAAAGAGCTAGAAAATATTGGAAAAGTTCTTGATTTAGATAAAAATGTTATTAATGGTTATCACACGTTTAATACTGTTGCTGTTGATAAAAAAAACAAGCAATTACATTTAGTTGATACCAAAGTATACAGCAATCGAGAGTCTCAGTTTGTCACCAAAAAAGAGCTCGAACTTTATCACAAAGGTGTTTTACAAAGCTCAACCGATCCCAAACAGCGAAATCGTGCGAAAATTATCAAAGAGCTATTAAAAACGGATAGTTATATAAATTTATCTAGAATAACAAAAGAACAACTACAAAAAACTAGTCAAACATTCAAACATGAGCAACCCGAAATACGAATTACTCACATTCTTGACTGTGGTTTTGATGATCAAGAAATATTTAGATATATAGACAAAGTTCTTGGCGATGAATTTGTGTGACAAATCAAGTTATCTCGTAACTAAAACGAAACTTATCTTGATGTCTCTTAAACGATATGTAAAGATAAAGACCGCAAAACTTGCTAATAAAAAGTGTTTTTCTATAGAAAAAACACAAATCAAAGGCAAAATTTACAAAAAAGCCAGTTGTATGATTGAATACGATGAGATAACCTTTGAAAAACAAAGATATACTGTTGTTAGAATTACGCTCAAAGACAGAAAAGGTAAAACGATATTTAAAGACCCACGGCGATTGTTGACAAACCGCAAAATTAAAACCGCAGACCAAGCTCATGGCATCTATTTTACCTATCTACAACGTTCTAAAATAGAAGGAGTTTTCAAATTTCTAAAAAATGTGCTTGGCTGGGAAGAATTTCAAGTTAGAGATTTGCCAATCCATAAAAAATATTATCGCTTTATGCTTCTTTATTGGAGGCTATTTTTATGAAATAGAGCCTGAATTAATCGAAAATACCACTATACAATATATTTGTGATTTAGGCGGTGGTAAAGGTAAGTACACTCGCCATTTTTTTCTACAAGGATTAGCAAAAATACTTACCTACAATGCCGTCGAGCAATTTGTCGAAAATCAAGGTATTAGTGGTGATCAATTTGAACAGATGAGAAACGTTTTAAGGAATTGAATAATAATCAGGTTTATATTAGGTTCCAAGTTTTCCGGAGTTTTCAATACAGTTTACGTTGGCGAATAGAGGAACTGTTTCGAACCTTGATTCGTTGCGGGTTAGATGTAGAAAGTAGTCAATTAGAAACGGGAACCGGTTTAAAAAAGTTAGTACTAATGGCTTTAAATGCTGCTCTGATCATTATGCAACTAGTGGGAGATCGAGATGGGGAAGCAGGTCAACCAGGAGATTTAGTTTTTAATGAAGAAGAATTAGAATGTTTAAAAGAAGTTGAAAAGGAATACGAAGGTAAAACATCGCAAACTAAAAATCCGTTTGAAGAGAATTCTTTAGCATGGGCAGCATGGATAATAGGGATAATGGGCGGATGGAAAGGTTACCGCAAAGCCGGTCCAGCCGGTCCTATTACAATGAAAAGAGGACTGCAACAGTTCAGTATTCTCTTTAAAGGGTGGATTCTCCGTAAAGCACAGGAAGTGCCCTAATTGTAAGCATCTAGGAGATGTGTGCATAGAGTAGATCAAGTGGAGGGATATCTTGTTGTTGTCCACCATGTCCAGAAAAGGTAAGTATCAAAGTGTCACCCGGCTGGGCTCGTTTGAGCATGTCTCGCCACGCACGCACAAAAGCCGCACGAGTCGCTTTGGCATCCAATAAAACTCGTTTATCCGGCAAATTCACTTGGGCACGACGCAAAGTATCTCGCAGCAAGAGAGCATCATTAACTGCTCCTTCCAAGTTTTTCAAGTAGTAGCCATCAGCATCTTGATATTGGTTGATACCAACAACTAAAGCGTGTTGTGTGGCTCTTTTTAAACTACGATTCCCAGCATCGCCTTGAACCGGCAATCCAAAGCATAATAAACAAAGTGTATAAATAACGGGTTTATAAAGGTTGTGTTTTTTCATTATTTGTTCCATTTAAAAACTACAAGGATTGTATATAATAAAGGATTTATAATACACTCTTCGTCTTTAAATTTTGTGAAAAGTGTTGAAAAAATCCGATTTTTGGCCAAAAATCGGATTTTTCATCCATCAAAATTTTGCATGATGCAAACCATCAAGTAACGAATTCAAGTCAACCCAACTTCGCCAACAATTCTTCACGAGAGGATTGTAAAATCAGGCGTGATGATTCTTGGGGTGGTAATTGTACTAACCGTTTTATCGCGGATAAAAGCACCTCATCAATTCCACCAAATCGCAGCATAAGCAAGTTTTCTACTATTATTTCTTGCCCTCGTTTCATGCCTTGTCGTATACCATCCTGTAAAATTTTATCCTGTCGTTCTTTCACAATCTCTGAAATGTTCATAAGCAACTCCTTATCATCTGTGGTTAATAACGTCTCTTGGGATTCTATGCAAATATTCCACCTATAAAGCAGCCCTTCTACATAGTTGCGTAATGCACTGTCTGCGGGGAAAGCGCGTATTTCATCAATCGCTTGTCGCTGGGTGGCTCCTTTCCCTAAGAGCCTTAATAATAAAGTGTCTGGGGTTTTGGGTAATTGGTTTATTGAGACTATCGCACTTCTTATCGTGTCCGGTAAAAAGTAAACGCCTTCACACCATCTCCGCTTAGGTTTCGCGCCAAGAGAATTTAGTAAATTGTCTGAAGCCGAGGTTGCTAAAATCCACAGATGTGGCAATTCGTCTTCTGGCAAAGGCTTTACCTTTTCATCTTCTGGCAAAGACTTCTTGTATCTATCAAATTCATTCAATAACTCGCTTCGCAAAGTAAAAAGTTTTTGTAGACAAATTTGAAATTCTATTTTAGTTGGTGGTTTCCGAAACGGCTCAATTAAGGACGGATGAGCCGCTATTTTACCCAATAATCCAAGTGTGTGGAAATCAGCGGTTGCATGAGGTTTAAAATAAAGGTCAGCATGATGAGCCTCCCCGGGACAAATTTCATAGTTTACCGTAACGGAGCCTTGGGATTTAAGGAGTTCTGCCACAAATTGTTTGGAATACTGGTCATGTTTTTGTCGAGTCATTATTAAGTCAACTGGTTTGAGCAACAAAATGATGTGTATATTTTGAGAATTGTAGCACATTAGTTGCAGGCTGGTACAAACATACCCACACTTTGGCTAATCACTATTCACTACTAAAAAACGTATCAAAAACGTATCTTACTGAAAAGGTGGGTTTCGCTGTCGCTCTACCCACCCTACGCTCACTGAAAAGGTGGGTTTCACTGTCGCTCTACCCACCCTACGCTCACTGAAAAGGGTTTCACTGTCGCTCTACCCACCCTACGCTCACTGATATGAAGTTAATTTTATAATCACGACTGAAAAACTTGGGATTGGTACGATTTTCCTCCTTAAATTTGGGGTCATGAAGATGATCACGGATAATTGATATAGAGCGGGTAGCTTTATCATTTTCATCCATTACTGGTTCTTTTTCTATCATTGTCTTTTAGCCTAGGTGTTAAAAGTCAGTTATTATAACACATTATTCTTAACTTAATGGCATTGACGCCGGCGCGTGGGAACGAGAAATATACTTTTATTTCAATTACTTAATAACTTATGTATAACGATGAGCGCCGGCGCGTGGGAACCAGAAAAACTAGGGCAACCACAAGGGATTGCCCTAGGCTGTTGACAGAAAGCTTTTTTATCTCTAAAATTGTCATCCAAAATCAGGTAAAAAATTCTGTCAAATTCTGTCATATTAATTAATGTTAATTTTATAGATTGATGAAAAATTATAAAAGTTCAATACATCGTTTAGTTCATATTTTTAAAAAGGGGCGAGATATTTGGAAAAATCGAGCTTTAGAAAGACAAAAAACGATAAAAGCATTGATGGTCAAAGTACGGGACTTGTTAAAAAGCCGCGACAATTGGAAACAACGAGCTAAAGCCGCTGAAAATGAATTACATCAAATTAAAAAAAACCAATCTAACCGGGCAAACCTTGAAAAACGCCATGACAATTCTGTTGCACTAATGGGTGAGTTTATCCCGGCAGATGAATGTTCCGTCTTGATACCAGCAAGACATCAGAATCCCGTTTTTGTTATCCAACTGGCCATAGAGCAATTCATTATTAATCTTAATAGTTTTCGAGGCTGTCAAGGTACTTTTAGGTCTTTTGCCCAATTTTTTTCTATACCGATCCCTCGTTTTAGTAATATTCGTAATTGGATATTACGTGCGGGATTGTATCAATTGTTTCAAACGCATGAAAAAGCTGATGATTGGATTTACATCCTTGATTAGCCTCATGAACTTGGACAAGTAAAATGTCTTGTGGTTTTAGGTATAAGAAAAAGTCGTCTTGAAGAACTTTTATCTCAGCCAGATTTTTGTGGACTCAAACATCAAGACCTTGTCGTTTTATCTTTAGAAATTTTTGATGAAAGCAATGGCGAAATAATTGAACAATGTTTAAGCAAGTTATCTGATAAAGTAGGTATTCCTACGCAAATTATTTCCGATCACGGAAGTGATGTCAAAAAAGGGGTTGACCTTTTTATACAAAAACACCGAGAGATTATTGGAACGATTGATGTAACTCACTACATGGCTTTATTATTTAAAGGCGAGTTAGAAAACGATGAATGCTATCAGTCATTTTTGAAGCATTGTAGTGAAACTCGAAATAATATTCAACAAACAAAGTTAGATTTTTTAATGCCACCAAGTCAAAAACATCAGTCGCGTTATCTAAATGTTGAAAAACTTGTTAAATGGGGCTCTCGCATTTTAATCTACCGAGAAAAAGGAGATTTTTCTGAGATCAATACCCAATTTCGGCTCGAATCAGACTCCTTTGAACTAATAAAAAGCTACGTTCCTAATAAAACTGTTCTGAGATTAAAAAGCTTAGTTAACCGAACCTATCAATCACAGCAAGATTTTGAGGTTGCTTTAAATGCAGTCAGTCCACAATTAGATGATAAGGGACGAAAAATTATCGTTGATAATGCCAATCTTGGACAAAAATTGTTTGAACAAAAACTTAGCTGGATCGAAGAATATAAGAATGACATACCGGTTTATTCCCAAATGGTCAATCTGGTTCATTTAGCTGAAAAACAACTCTCGCATCATGGTATTTCTCAAAATTCTTCAACGATTTTTTTACAAGAAACTCAAGTCCAAACATTACCCCCTCGTTTAGAAAACTTCAAAGATCGTATTAATGATTACTTGAAAGTCGAAAGCAGTAAAGTTCCCCAAAACGAATTTTTGTGGGCAAATTCCAATGTGATTGAGTCAATTTTTGGCAAATACAAAATCTTTATTGAAAAGAGTCCATTACAAGAAATATCTAAGTTGATTTTAACTATACCTTTATGTACGGTTAAAATAACCGGACAATTCATCAAAAATGCTATGGAAAGTACCAGCATTAAAGATGTTGAACGCTGGGCTGATCGCGTTTTTGATAACTCAACCCTTTCCAAAAAGAAGACTATTTTTAAACCCGCTCAAACGACACAAAAATTGCATGAAAAAGATTGAACAAAATAGCTCTCTATCAACACCCTAGGATTGCCCCAACGTCTGAATATTGTTGTAGGGGCAATCCTTTATGGTTGCCCTAGTTACAAAGAATCACTCTTTGAACAAGGGATACTCCGGAATTTTTTCATTGATTAAAGCCCCTTTAACATACTCTAAACCAACCATAACCATTTCCGCCGGGTAAGTAGCCATTACAACTCTAAAATATATATCTTTGTCACTTGGCAATCCAAAACAACTGCCAATATTGGCAAGAATGCCAGTTGTGGATAAAACACTGAAATAATATTCCAAATCATTTTTAAATGGAGCCAGTTCCGGAACACGCACCATTAATGTGTTTCCATAAAGAGGACGTTCATCAATTTCAAAATAGTCATTTGTACGCACCCAGTTCCAGAGTTTATCAAGGTTTTGATCAAGCGTTTCCTGAAATTGTTTAACTTTTTGCACGTAATTATTGTAAAGGTTAGCTTCACAAATCTTATCATATATTTCATTTGCTTCTAACGGTTTTACTCCAAAACCAAACAGAAAACCATTACTTAAAGGCAAGAATAGCTCTTGAGTCAACTCTCCTTCAATCATAGCTCGACGAAACACGGCATCAATAGCTAACCAAATCTGATTTATGGAATTGGGTGAAGTCATTGTACATGAAGCAACCCGTTCTAACCAAGGCTCTAAGCTCTTATCAGCAATCAAATAACCGACACGATAACCAGATGCTAAGGGACGATCCTTACTTGGGCTAAAAATTTTGCACAGATAGTTGGAAGAATTTGTTAGGGCAAATAGTTCTGGAATCGGAGGTGCCGATAACCATCGCAGTTCTTGGAAAACCGTATCCGCAATCAACTGAATTTGATTCGCTTGACAATACTCAATCAGACGGACTAATTCCGGAATCTCATTTTCCTTAAAACTGGTTTGAGCTGGATTATTGGGGTAAGTTAAAACGCAAGCAAAAGGACGACTATAACGACTACAAGCCTCACGAATCTGGGCAAGTGGCGGCATAAAACCATTCTCTCTGGTTCCAAGCACCGGGATTGGGGTTAAATTATTCATTCTAGCGAACTCATCTGCCAAACAGTAAGTGGGAGCATTAAAAACAATATCGGTTCTATTTCTTCCCACAGCCTGTTCTCGAAGCCAAGTAGCCATAAGAGCAGTATATATCCCACCGGTAGCACCAAAGGTAGCAACTACCATAGTGTCTTGCACGACATGCCGTATATTATTTCCCAGCAAATTATATCGATTCGCACAAGCATAAGCACGAGATATTTCCAATTCTCTTATCGTGTCACCAATTTCAATATTGCCAGTTAATGAACTATAACCGGGTTCAACAATAAAAATCTCCAATAAATCTTGAACCGGCAGTGGATCATAGAAAAATTTATTATTGTAATTGACCAAATCAAGGATAAAATAAAACCTATTTTTTAACACTGTTTCTTTTAGGCAACTATAACGCCCTCTAAACAGCATTACTTTTGAAAGTTCCTGCAATTTTTCATGTGGTGGCAATTTTTTAAGAAAAGCAATTATTTCTTGGATATTTTTATCAACAAACATTCTTAATTAATCTCAATTCACTTAGGCATCGCAGTACTGAACAAAATTATTGTAATCTTCAACAGAAGAAGTCTCTTTTCCATTTAGTGCTTCGTATGTAGTCCAGCACCACTTACCTTCGTTACTTTGGTAAAATTCCCATGTTTCCATGTTAGCAGCAATCTTCAAAATATTCAATAAATTGCTTTGTTGCCGCTCAAGAATATCAGCGGAACTTTCATCAACGTTTTGAGTTCTATTATCAACGATAATAGTAATCTTTTTAGCTTCGGGTAAGCTAAGATTATAAACCGAACGAAGCATTCGTATACAAGTGAAATAGCCTAACTGACGTTTCGATGCTTCGAGATAAGCCTCCCCCGCAGATATACCTTTCGATTTCAGTAATTTAAAATCATTAAAATCATCTTTAATCATAATAATTAAACCTTTAAAAATTTCTGGAACATTAAGTCTTTTGATTTCATCTATTGTCAGTTAAGTGATAGCCATTTGTCTCTGTTACAGTGTGTTATATTCAGTACTGGCACAAAATTATAAGGATTGTTTATAAGAAACTACAAGGATTGTAGTTCTGATGGCAAAAGGTGGGATTAGTAAGAGGATCGATCCCAAGTTTTTTGAAAAAACTTGGGATCGTTAAAGTTCAATTTACACCAGCACCGCCTTAACCTTATCAGCCAGAACCGCAAACGCATCTTTATTAAATACTGCTAATTCTGCCAATATTTTACGATCAATTTCAATCCCGGCGGTTTTCAAACCATTAATGAAACGACTGTAAGATAAACCATATTCACGAGCCCCGGCATTAATTCGCGCTATCCATAAGGCTCTAAATTCGCGTTTACGTTGCCGTCGATCTCGATAAGCATATTGTCCGGCTTTGATAACTGCTTGTTTAGCAACTCGATACACGTTGCGACGGGCTCCACGATAGCCTTTCGCCGCTTTCAGAATTTTTTTATGTTTGGCGTGGGCTGTCACGCCGCGTTTTACTCTTGGCATTTTCGGTTATCCTACGAATAAGGTAATAATCGTTTGACCATTGCGACATCCGCCGGGGCTATCATTATGGGGGAGCGTAAATGGCGTTTCCGTTGTTTGGATTTTTTGGTGAGGATGTGGCGGCGGTGACTCTGGCTTCGTTTAAAGTCGCCACCGGCAGTGCGTTTAAACCGTTTCGCAGCACCACGATTGGTTTTCATTTTAGGCATATTATTAAAATACTCCGCATTAGGTAATAAAAAAGCCAAGTCCCAGAGACTTGGCTCAGTAGTCGTTAAGACTTGTTGGAACCAAACCTCGGAGGTTTTGGAAACCTCGGAGGTTTTTCGTAGGTTGGTTTATTTTTTGGCTGGGACAACAATCATTACCATTTGCCGACCTTCCATTTTAGGGCGTTGTTCAACAATCCCATGTTCAGTAAGATCAGTTTCGACACGTTTTAGCAGTTTGCGCCCTAAATCTTGATGGGCCATTTCTCTACCACGAAAGCGTAGCGTGATTTTGGTTTTGTCCCCCTCTTCAAGGAAACGGATCAGGTTGCGTAGTTTTACCTGATAATCTCCCTCTTCAGTTGAA
>Ga0233404_10000559_pt1 | contig 10409 bp, 4 predicted proteins | sample Na_oxic_2_MG_FD_179861 | JGI IMG/M metagenome (GOLD analysis project Ga0233404, IMG submission 179861) | Seawater microbial communities from Saanich Inlet, British Columbia, Canada - Na_oxic_2_MG | ecosystem: Environmental > Aquatic > Marine > Inlet | place: Canada: British Columbia | collected...
GAGCAACAACTCATTGCATAAATGCCGCTAAAAATAAGCCTGAACACAATTTTGAATATCGCATGATAACGGCAGATAACCAAACTATTTGGTTAAGAAACCTGGTGACTGTTGTGGTTGAAAACGATCAAGCCGTGAAGCTTTGCGGCGTGATGTTCGACATCACTGAAAGTAAGCATCTGGAAATCGCATTGCAAACCCTGTCCGACAATTTAGAAGCGAAGGTGAAAAAACGAACCGCACAACTGCAACAAGAAATTGCCGAACGTCAGCAAATAGAAATCGCTTTGCGAGAAAGCGAAGACAAATACCGGCGTATCTTTGAAACCGTTGCCATTTCAATTGTGATGACCGATAACAAGGGGAAAATCATTGATATTAATCCCTATCACATCAATCACATTGGTAAGGGAGAAATCTCCAAAGAAGTTTATTTAATGCACAATATTTTGGATCATCCAAGTATTATTGAAGCGGGACTTTCTGATACTTACAAACAAGTATTAAAAGGTGAAGAAGTGGCTAAAACAGATGTTTTGTTCCCAACTACAGCTGGGGGTATGATAGGCTATTTCAACATAAGAGGAGCCTCTATTTTCCATCAAGGTAAAGTGATGGGAGCGGTGTTTGTGCATGAAGATATCACCGAACGCAAATTGGCCGAGGAGGAATTAAAACGATACCGCGATAATCTTGAATTACGAGTCAAAGAACGTACTGCGGAACTGCTGGTTGCCAATAGAAGAATGGGACAGGAAATTGATGAGCGCGATCAGGCCGAAAAAGCACTTCGTCAAAGTGAAGAGCAATTTCGCAAACTGTTTGAAGAAGGGCCAATTGGAATGGTTATTGTCACTCCAGAGCTTCGTTTTATCCAAGCCAATGCCGCTTTTTGTCAGATGTTGGGTTATACCGAAACTGAATTGCTCCAATTCAATCTGACTGATATCAGCTATCCCGATGATATCATTGAAGATAAGGAACTGACACAAAAAGCCTTAACCGGCGAAATAGCTTTTTATCAACAGGAAAAACGCTACCTAACAAAGGACGGCAAATCAATTTGGGTAAATTTAGCGGTCTCTTTTTTTCACAACGACGAAGGAGAGATTACGCATTTTCTCGCCAAAGTTGAAGATATTACCGAGCGCAAACAGGCTGAAGAAAAGTTAAAACAGCAAGAAACGTTTTTGAGAAATCTTATTAACACCGCACCCAGTCTTATTTTTGTCAAAAATTGGGACGGAAAATTTGTCTTAGTTAATCAAGCAACGGCCGAGATTTACGGTTCTACCATTGAAGACTTGGAAGGCAAAACCGATGCCGATTTTAATCCCAATTTGCCAGAGGTTGAACAATTTATCGCCGCTGACCAAAAAGTTTTAACCAGTGGCCAAACCCAGTTTATTCCAGAAGAAACGGTAACCGGTCCAAATGGTCAAACGCGATTTTTTCAGACCTTCAAAACGCCTTTGTTAAGCGATGACGGCAAAGCCGAACAGTTGCTTGGTGTTGCAACCGATATCACGGCACGCAAACAAGCTGAAATCGCTCTCAAACAAGCCAAAGAAGAAGCCAATTCCGCCAACAATGCCAAAAGTGAATTCCTCGCTAATATGAGCCATGAAATCCGCACTCCGATGAATGCGGTGATTGGTTTCAGCGAAATACTCGCGTCAAAAATCACGGATCACAAGCAAAAGAGTTACCTCAATTCCATTCAAACGGCCGGAAAAAGCCTGTTAACATTAATTAATGACATACTTGATTTATCCAAGATTGAGGCGGGGCGGCTAGAGATTCAATATGAGCCAGTACACCCACCGATTATTTTCACCGAGTTACAACAGATTTTCAGTCTCAAGATGGCCGAAAAAAATCTTCAATGGATTATGGAAATTGATGAAAGCTTACCGCCGACTTTATTTTTAGATGAAACTCGTCTGCGGCAAGTGTTGTTGAACTTAATTGGTAATGCGATTAAATTTACCGACCGTGGCTATATTAAACTGTGTACTCATCAACAAACTTATGCCAATCAGAACCAAATTGATTTCATGATGGCGGTAGAAGACACTGGTATTGGTATTCCTTCAGATCAACAGGCACTGATTTTTGACTCCTTCCGCCAACAGGAAGGACAAAGTACCCGTCAATATGGTGGAACCGGATTAGGACTTGCCATCACCAAGCGTCTAGTTGAAATGATGAACGGCCAAATTTTGGTGACCAGTGTCCCTGGCAAAGGCAGTCGTTTTGAAATCATTTTGCGGCAAGTAGAAATAGCGACTACCACACAAGATGCCAAACCAGACAATACTTTTAACTTAAACAATCTCACGTTTGAAAAGGCACAAGTATTAGTAGTGGATGACATCGAATCGAATCGTCTTATGATTGAAGAATCTTTATCGCCAGTCAATTTAAACGTTATCAGTGCTGAAAATGGACAAGAAGCGTTGCTGTTTGCCGAAGAATATCATCCGGCTTTGATTTTAATGGATTTAAGGATGCCTGAAATGGATGGTTATGAAACCACTCAGCATTTAAAAAGCAATCCAAACACGGCCGATATTCCAGTGATTGCCCTAACCGCCTCAGTGACCTTGAACGAAAAAGCGAAGACTGAGGCGCACGGCTTTGACGGTTATTTAGCCAAACCGGTGAATATTGCTGAATTACTCCGCACACTGTCTCACTATCTCAAATATACCACAAAAGCCGGCACGGATGTCCCCCAAGTTGCGACGGAAGTTGACAGCACACTCAACCCGGAAAATATTGCCAATCTCCCAAAACTACGAGAACAAATTGACCAAAAATCCATGCCGCTTTGGGAAGAAGCCAATGTGATGATGGAAATGGATGCCGTTGCCAAATTCGCCGAACAGATGATAGAACTCGGAAATGAATATAATATTGAGGTTTTCATCCGTTATGGTGAAGCACTGCTAGACAGCAGCCAAACTTTTGAAATAGATTCTATTCAAAAAGCACTCGAAGAATTTCCAGCTTTGGTAAAACCATTAATGTTGAATCCATGAAAGCTGAGTTTTTCACCCTATTTTCCGGACTGAAAATTATGATTCAGACAATAGGTGAAAAATAGGGTGACCATTATTGAGCCAAATCGCTTCAAATTGAACACCCCAGTCCTAAGCTGAAACCATTAACCCTTAAAAAGGAATCAACGATGACACACCCAGACATACTCCAACAAATTGAAACAGCGGCTAAAGATGGCATAACCTCGTTAGACCTATCAAACCAAAGCCTAACCGAATTACCAAAAAAAATCGGCCAACTGACTCAGCTCACCAAACTCAATCTGAGCGATAACCGGTTAACGACCTTACCGTCTGAAATCGGCCAACTAAGCAACCTCACCCAACTCGATCTGTCCTACAATCAGATCACTGCCTTACCGCCTGAAATCGGTCAACTGTGCAAGCTGACACAATTACACCTTGGTGGCAATCAACTGACTGCTCTACCACCCGGCATCGCTAAACTCACCCAATTAAAAATCCTGCTACTGGGCGACGTTTTCGGCGGCAACCCAATGATAGAATCGCTCAGCGAACTTGGGCAGTTAACCAACCTAACCGAACTACACCTGGGAGACAACCGGCTGACCACGTTACCCACCACTATTGGCCAACTGACCAACCTAACTTTGTTAGACTTACGCTGGAACCAACTCACCGCGTTGCCCCAAGAAATAGCACAACTCACCAAATTAACCAAACTTTACTTGGACGGCAACCCACTCACCACCGTCGATTATCAAACCAGGAAAACAAGCGATATCAGCGTAGAGTCCGGCCAAAATATTTGACACTTGAAAAGCCTCTACGAACCCCTTTTTCATTTATTGCGAATTAAGAGGTTATACCATGCCAGCAATTGCTGAAAAACTCATGACATTTGAAGAATATCTGTACTATGATGATGGCACCGATAACCGCTATGAATTGATTGACGGAGAGTTAGCACTCATGACACAGCCTACCATGAAACATATCCTTTTTGCCAAGCAGATAGAAAAGCAACTGGAATCAGAAATCAGCCGCCTCAACAAACCCTGGATGTGTTTTAGAGAAATAGGTGTCCGAACCGGCATTCGTCAATCACGCATAACAGATGTTTCGGTTTTAACAACCGAACAAATAGCCGACATGATGAACGAATCAGCCGTCTTTGATAGCCCACCGGTATTAGCAGTAGAAATTGTTAGCCCAGACTCCGTTCAACGCGACTATCGCCATAAACGCTCAGAATATGCGGTTTTAGGTATACCGGAGTATTGGATTATTGATCCGTTGAAAGCCCAAGTATCAGTGCTGTTGCTAGAAGAAGGGTTTTATGAACAGACTATTTTTAAAGGACAACAACAAATCATTTCGCCCACATTTCCGGAACTGTCACTGACGGCTGAACAAATTCTGTCTGTATGAATCATAATTCAAAAAAAGCCGTTATATTTTGATGACTTTTTTTCACCCAAGATTTGTTTGTAGGGGGCCGGTAAACGGGCGGCAATGAACTCAATATAAACCCTTATGTCACCGCCCGTTTGCCCACCATTCCTCCTTCCGGGAATAAAAATATAGTGAAAAATAAACCCATAAATTGGCTTAAATTTAACACCCCTGGTTTCACCTGGGGCTATTCACATTCAACCCCTATCGGGGTTGGGGAAATGCAGTTGAGTTTGGACATCCAAAATAAATCTGGCCGACTCCGGTCAACTGTACTCCAAATAACCGACTGACAATGAATAAACCCTTTATTAACCAATAACCCTCACCCATTAACCATTAACCTATTAACCATTAACCATGACACAACTACTCCAACTGATTGAACAGTCCGCCAAAGCCGGCACCACATCGCTTGACCTCTCCGACAGCGAACTGACCGAATTGCCACCACAAATCGGTCAATTAACCCATTTGACCGAACTCGATCTGTCTTACAATCAACTCACCGCCCTACCGCCAGAAATCGGTCAACTCACCAACCTGACAACACTACAACTTGGTGATAATAAACTCACCGCCCTACCTGCAACGATAGGACAATTGACCAACCTGACAAAACTCATTTTAGGTGACGTATTTGGTGGCAATCAACTCACCGATTTGCCTTCAACCCTCGCTCAGTTGACCCAGTTAACCGTGCTGGGCTTAGGTGGCAATCAGCTCACGGCCTTGCCGTCGGCCATCAGTCAACTGATTAACCTAACCACACTCGATCTGCGCTGGAATCAACTCACCGAGTTATCACCAGAACTGGGGCAACTGACTCAGCTAAAAGAACTTTACCTGGATGGCAATCCGCTCACGTCGCCACCACCAGAACTGGTTGCCCAAGGCACACAAGCCCTTCTGGCCTATTGGAAAGCCCGCCTACAACAAAGCCAAAAACGGTGGGTTTCCAAGTTAATCGTCGTTGGAGAAGGTGCGGTAGGCAAAACCTCATTGTTACGAGTTCTACGAGGCGAAGCCTTTAATACCGAAGAATCAACCACGCATGGCATTGAAATCGGTTCACTTTCGATCACCCATCCCACTGAACCCGCCATCACCATGCAGCTAAACACTTGGGACTTTGGCGGCCAAGAGATTTATCACGCCACCCATCAATTCTTTCTAACCAACCGTTCACTGTTCCTATTGGCTTGGAATGCACGGCTAGGCTTTGAAGCCAGTCAACTCTATTACTGGCTAGACACACTCCAAGCCCTAGCCCCAGAATCGCCAGTCTTATTAGTGGCCACTTGGACGGACGAGCGAGAGGCCGAATTGCCGCTCACCGAATTACGCCGCCAATATCCCCAAATCATTGGCCAATCTAAAATCAGCAGTAAAACTGGCCAAGGCTTTGACACGCTGCGACTAACCATCGCTGCCGCCGCTGCCCAGTTACCGTTAATGGGAGAAATCTGGCCGACCAATTGGCTCAACGCAGCAGACGCGATTCGCGCACGAACCGAACAATATCTCACGCCGCAAGCCTTACAAGAACTGATGACGGAACACGGTATTGATGGCAACAAACGACCTATCCTAACCCAATGGCTCCATGAATTAGGCAATATCCTGTATTTCCAGGACAACCAAGAACTGGCTGACATTGTCATCCTGAAACCACAATGGGTCAGTCAACATATCAGTCTGGTACTCGAAAGTGAAGACGTGATTAAAAAACGCGGAGTGTTCACTCGTGATGAAATGAATCGACTGTGGCAACCACTTGAGCCACCCATGCGCGAGCATTTCTTGCGCCTGATGGAACGTTTTGATCTGTCCTACCGCGATGAACACCGTGAAATTAGCCTGGTGGTAGAACGTCTACCGTTTGACTCGCCTGATTATCAATCGCAATGGGATGAAATCAAAACGATGGGCCATTGCAAAGAAATCACGATGAAGTTCAAACTCAATACCCTACCGGCCGGCATACCCACTTGGTTCATTGCCCGCGCCCATCGTTTTTCGACCGGCCTTCATTGGCGTAATGGGGCACTATTGGCTTACGACAAACACCAAGCATTGGTACAAGCATTCCCTTATGAACGTCTCTTACAATTAACCGTTCGCGGACCAAATCCACAGAATTTCTTTGCGTTACTCAAAGATGGCCTTGAAGTCACATTAGCACGCTTTCCCGGCCTACAGATTGAGCGCAAAATCCCCTGTTTAGGCCATGATGGACAACCTTGTCCCCACGAATTTCGCTATGAGCAGCTACTCAAGCGTTTTGAAAAACAGCGGCTTATCGTCGAATGCCCGGAAGCGTTAGAAGATATCTCCGTCACCGAACTGCTCTATGGGTGGGACTGGCGCACTCAAAACCAAGTACTGTCGCGCCTAGACAAATTAGAAGCTAACCTAAGCCAGGGACAAGAACAGATTTTGGTTGGACAACAGAAAATTGTCTCCGAATTAAACGAATTACGAGAACTCACGCAACGTGAATTTATCAACAGCTTCCGCCGCGAACAAGCGAGCCTTGATGCCCACTGCCCCAATATCTTTGTATTACGGCCGCAAACCGAAAAAGGTTCAACCAGAACGGTTCAAAACAGATGGCTCAACGCGATCACCGGACAAACGTTGGAATTACAGCTCTATTGCCAAGCCCCCGGCTGTTGGCATCCTACTCAACCAGGTGGTTTATATGAACTGGACGAACCGGCACAATGGTTAAAAACGATGGCACCCTATCTCAGCAAATTGGTAACGGTGTTAAAATATGCTGTCCCACTCATCGGCCCTTGGATGGAAGCCTTCAACCAGCCTGACTATGAACAACTCTTTCAACAAGACATCGAACTGATGAAAGAAATTGCCGAATTACCGGACATTAAAGAAGCCAATGAATCGGCACTCGGAAAGACGGCCGATCCAGAACAGATTCAAGGTGCCGCGTTACGAACGTTGCGCTACCTACTAGACAAAAAAGACCCTCAACAATACTGGGGCGGCCTGAAAAAAGTCCTGACCCCGGAAGGCCATTACTTATGGCTATGCGAATACCATGCGCGGGAATATAGCCGCTAAGACTTTCCTTTTCGCCCAAAATAATCTGGTAGGGTGGGTAAGCTGGCACTTGGTTTTTGACAAAGACGACAATAGTGAAGCCCGCTTGCCCACCATCTACAAAATATAATTCTTGAATTCCAATTAATCTTCTTCTGGAATACTATAAAACCTGTCAAAAGCCTTCATTCATTATGAATACTCACAATTGTCAATCCGTTAAGCACTCAGGTTTTCGTTTATTACTCATCATCACCGGGGTGTTTTTCAGTTATTATTTTTATGGGCTAGATGTTGAAATCCGCCAACAATTTGAAAGTAAACACCAGACACCACCCGTGCGTGTTTATGCTCGTCCATTGAACTTATACCCCGATAGCCCACTAACCGTTTCTGCTTTGACTGAAGAACTAAAGGCTATTGGCTATTGTCAATCTGATTCTGTTGATGAACCGGGACAATATCAGCACAAGCCAAATGACTTGTTAATCCACACTCGCGCCTTTCAGTCTTGGGAAAACACTGAACCAAGCCGTTTAGTGCAACTGCATTTTGAGGGTTTTAAACTGAAATCCATTAATCAGTTACAGCCTCATCGGCCGTTGACGGTGCTGCGTTTAGAGCCCCAATTGATAGGCCAATTCTATCTATCTCACGCCCAAGAACGCATGTTAGTGCGTTTAGCCAAGGTTCCGCCCTTGCTGATTAGAGCCGTCCGTGCGATAGCCGATCATTCTGTGACCCGACAACTGGTTAGAAACTTTTATTTCACTCAAGAGCGGACCTTCAAACGTCAAATCGATGAAGCCATAATGGCTGTTTTGTTAAAATGGCACTACAGCCAAGAACAGATTCTTGAAGCTTACCTGAATGAAGTGTACTTTGCTCAATCCGGTAAGAAGGCAATACGTGGCTTAGGGACAGCCGCACGATTTTACTTTAATAAAGAAATCCAAGAACTCCAATTAGCGGAGTTGGCTTTGCTAGTGAATTTCATGATACGCGATCACTCTGAATATTCTTTTGATAATCCGTGGAAATATCCGGAACCAGCCCTTGCAAACCGTAATATGGTGCTGGATAACATGACGACACTTGGCATCATCACACCACGAGAAGCCAAACTGGCTCAAGCCGAACCGTTGGGTCTCACCAAGAAGAAGCTGACAAGTGAGTTTTTGTCTCCAGCCTTTATGGAACTGGTGCGCCACCAATTGCGCCAAAATTATCAAGAAGATTTGCGTTCAGAAAGCTTACAAGTATTCACCACGTTAGATCCGTTGATTCAGAAAACTGCGGAAAAAATTATGATTAATGGCCTAAATCAACTTGAAAAAAAATATCGCAAAGCACGCCAATTACAAGGTGCTATGGTAGTAACCAGCAGTCAAGATGGCTCACTATTGGCCCTAGTCAATGGCAAAAATACTCGACAATATGCAGCGTTTAACCGTCCCATTCGTGCCAAACAGTCCATAGGTTCCTTGATTCAACCCGTTATCTATTTAACGGCTTTAGAACAAAGTGACACTTATCAGTTTACCAGCCAACTTGACGACTCTTATCCTCAATGGAAAAATGCAGAAAGCGGAGAAATATGGTCGCCCAAAAGTTATGATTTTGGTCTTCAGCATGGTAATAATATTTTGTTATACCATGCTTTGATTCATTCTTACCCCGTTGCCCCTATCAATTTAGGGAGGGAATTAGGGGTCAGTAAACTCTATGAAACCCTAAAACGTTTAGGCATTGAGCACGAGTTGAAAACCCCGTATTCACCATCAATATTGCTTGGTGGTATCAGTTTGACTCCACTAGAAGTGACCCAAATGTATCAAACAATTGCCAGTGGTGGCGTTTATATTCCCTTACGAGCCATCCGCGCCGTTTCAACCCTCAAAGATACCATTCAACCACAACAGATTCCGTTGGCCGAACAACGTTTTGAGGCTGCCCCTATTTTTTTACTTAATTACGCTTTACAACAAGCAGTACGAAAAGGGACCGGGCACCGAATAGGCAAGACATTACCATCAGATATGATTGTCGCTGGAAAAACTGGCACTACCAAGGGGTTACGCACTAGCTGGTTCGCCGGTTTTGATAGCGAGTTATTGACAGTGACTTGGGTAAGGCGCGATGACTATAAATCGATGGGGCTAACGGGTAGCCAAGGCGCGATGATGATATGGGCCAAGTTTATACAAGCCGTTAGTTTTTCATCAAAAGCCCCAAAGGTTCCTAGTCACATAAAATGGCGTTGGGTAGATGAGTCGCGTCTACCATTTATTGTGCCTTCAATCATTCCTTACAACACCTCCCGAATGTAGTCACGGCTTTTCCATTCTGGTTCGGGAGGTGTGTATTCCGGGCGTGGCGAATAGATAGATTGTTCGATCAACTCCATATTCGGCACATAGCGTGGGCAGTTATAGTAGATATAGTCGGCGGTCACATGTATGATCCGATGGGCACCCGGTATGTCCGCAATCGCTTCCGGGCTTTCATCGAATCGCGCCTGTCCACTGAAACGCAGCATGATACTTTTGGCATCGAACTTCAGGAACAATAGCCCAACGGCCGGATTTTTGAGGATGTTACCAAGGCTTCGATACATGCGGTTTCCGTCGTAATCTGGCCAACTGATTTGATTGGGCGCGGTGACTCGGACAAAACCAGGAATTCCGCCTTTCATAGAACAATCCACCGTGTCTTTCCAAGCCGTTGCGATAAATAAAAACGGGGCCGTCTCGATAAATTCTTTATCGTCGTCGGTGAAAGTGGTGTGCATCCGATGCTTTTCAAGCCTATCCGGCACGGCACGCCCTTCATAACGATCCTGCAATTCACGTTGCCCTTCGT
>Ga0233404_10000560_pt1 | contig 10402 bp, 5 predicted proteins | sample Na_oxic_2_MG_FD_179861 | JGI IMG/M metagenome (GOLD analysis project Ga0233404, IMG submission 179861) | Seawater microbial communities from Saanich Inlet, British Columbia, Canada - Na_oxic_2_MG | ecosystem: Environmental > Aquatic > Marine > Inlet | place: Canada: British Columbia | collected...
CGGCGTATGAACACTTTTACAAAAATTCTCAAAAATTAAATGATGACGAGATACAAACTTTTGTGATATGTGCGAAACAACCTCAAAAGGCGAATCGGGAACAATACGGTTATAAGATTCGAGTACAGCCCGGCGTTTATCAGAGTGATAATATTGCGTTTAATCATATAACTTTGATTTCTTTGAATGAATTGCCCGATGTACTTCATAATGCTTTCCTAACTTGTGTGGCAAGCAAGAAACTCAAACGGTTAAAAGCGTTTCAGATTTTGCACTCTCAAGGTTTCAAATTGATTTCAAACGAGTTTAAATGGTTTTTATCTAATTTATGGCAACGTATCTCAACAATAGGAGATGATGACGACATGGCACTTAATAATTTGAGTCCTCAAGATGTGGAGGAATTTAGCAAAATGTGGGCAGATGTCCTTTTGCCGACTATACCAGTTGAAGAACGTTTAAAGGGCCTCAAACCCGAGGAACGCCTCATGGGCCTTAAACCCGAAGAACGCCTCATGGGTCTTAAACCCGAAGAACGGTTTATTGGGCTAAAACCTTCAGATATAGTTGCCGGTTTATCCATTTCTGAAGTTGAAGAACTTGAGAAACAGATAAAAAAACGAAAACAAAAAGGGTAAATTAATGGTTAGTACTTATCTAAGAAAAAAGCGTAAAGCATTTAAGCTTGTTTCACAAAGTCAAGAGTTTTGGTCAATGCCTTATGATTTAAAATGTATTTTTTTTGGAATTTGGCTTTTAGACGAGCGAGGCTTCGATTTTTATGAATATACTCCAGAACAAGTTCAGGATCTCGGCGAAAGAGCGGTAAAAGCATATCTTTCTACATTATCGTTAGAAGAGCGTTTAGCCGGTATGTCCACTGAAGAAATTGAGGCTTACCTCGAACAACGCAAACAACAGAGTTAAGCATTACTAATTACCAATTACGGAACCATCAACGTGGTAGGCAGGAATCCCGGTCAAAAACCATTTCATCGGGTAAGTTTTTGGAGTTTGATAATAATAAAATTTGTTGATGCTTCCTGTCAGATTCAATCCAGACTTTTTGTGGATTGTTTATACTCAACACGGTAACAAACTAAAACTTTTTTCTGGGTAGGTCGGGTTAGCTTATTGAGCGCAGCGAGATAACGTAACCCGACATTTAATCTTCAAAAAATTTTAAGTTATGACCGTGTGCAGTATCTCGTGAGTTTTTATTATCGACGTATATAACTACAAAGATTGGACAATCGCCGTGATAAGGCATATTATTTTAGCCGAGTACAACAAATTGAATCTCCGTTAGCCAGTGGTTTTACTCAAAATGTTATACCTATAACATTTGTTGCACTCAATTTGTTACACTCAGACGTGTATATTAATCATGTCTTATCCTTGCTTATATCAAATCCATGTAGTTTTAATAACCAAAGGAAAAAACAAATTATGTTTACCACCGCAAAACTTACCGCGATGAAGCGTAGGATTTCATTGCCCCCTATCGTTTGGATAGGATTAGCAATAGTGTTAGGTAGTTGGCAACCATCGGCTCTGGCGGAGACTGATTGTAATGCTGTAACTGAAATTCCCAAAGCCCAATGTGAAACCCTAATTGCCATTTACGACAGCACCGCTGGCGACAATTGGACTAACAACACCGGCTGGAAACAGACGAATACGCTTTGTAGTTGGTATGGTGTCACTTGTGAAAATAGTGCATTAGTAAATCTTTTGCTCATTGAGAATAATTTAACCGGTTCGTTGCCGGATTTAAGTGCGCTTTCAGATTTGCAATGGATTAGTTTCCATAACAACCATCTCACTGGTTCAATACCCAATTTGAGTTCAAATTTGCAGTACCTTTATCTTAGTGATAATGAACTCACGGGTTCTATCCCGGCACTGACTAATCTAGCCAAGTTACAAATATTGGTTTTGGATAATAACCAACTCACTGGTGTGATACCGGATTTAAGTGGCGTACCTGGTTTAATCCAACTCTCTGTTGCTGATAACCAACTCAGTGGTCCTATCCCCGATTTGAGTGTTTTGCCTACTTTAGTGATGCTCAATTTGGCGAATAATTCGCAATTGTGCCGCGATCATAATGCAGACTACGCTGGACAAACAGGTGTTAACGAGTTTCCAGTTTGTGGCAATCCCAATATCACATTAACTAGCCCTACTGATAGCGCAACGAGTATTCCAATCTCCGGGCAAGTTTTTGATTGGGAAGCGACAATCGGTACCTATTATCGAATTGTTATCAGTACGCAGGCTGATTTTGCCGGTTTCACTGAAGACGGGGGAAGTAGTTCTTGCGATGCTACTTGTATAACAGCAAGCATGAATACAACACTTTATACTGCCTCCAATTTAGCTGAAAACACCACCTATTATTGGAAGGTAAGAGCGGATGTCGATTCTATCAATTGGTCAGAAGTTCGTTCATTTACCACCGGTGCGGCACCAAAAACCGGCTGCAATGGCGACACCCAACTCCCAGAAAATTTGTGCAACGGCTTAGTTGCCTATTATCCGCTAGACAGCAATCCCAATGATGCTAGTGGTAACGGCAATGATGGCACGGAATACAATGTCAATTATGGTACTGGTGTTGTGGGGCAAGCGGCTAAGTTGGATACCACTGGATACATCCGCAAAGAGAATTTTAATTTCACTGCTGAGGATATCACGGTTGCTTTGTGGGCGTATGCCGATAAAACCCCAGATAATACTTGGGGGCGGGCTTTGTTTGCACTCCATTCAGGCGGTTATGGAACCGGACAAGGTGATAAAGGCGTTAAAATGGGTTTAATACCCAGTGGCGAAATTCACCCAACTTTGATAACTGAAGATGGGCAAACTGGAATTGGCCGACCCATCGGATCAATGGAACCCAAAAAGTGGCATCATCTCGCTTTTGTACGTCATAGCGGCGGGTTGCAAAAACTCTACGTTGATGGTGTGCGTGTAAGTGCTGTGGTTGAAAAAAGTATTTTGGACGCACAACTGGTTCTTCAAAATGGGTTATTAGAAATAGGTGCGCCCAGTTATTATGAAGGTGGTTGGGAACACGTCAACCGAAATCAAAAATGGGAAGGTTTGCTCGATGAAATGTATGTTTACAATCGAGAACTCACCGACACCGAAGTCCAGAGCCTTTACAACGCTGGCGGTTTAGCAACTCCACCGCAAACCGGCTGCAATGGCGACACCCAACTCCCAGACGATTTGTGCAATGGCTTAGTTGCCTATTATCCATTAGACAGCAATCCCAATGATGCTAGTGGTAACGGCAATGATGGTACAGAATACAATGTCAATTATGGTACTGGTGTTGTGGGGAATGCGCTTGATTTGGATGGTACCGGCTACATCCGCAAGGAAAACTTTAACTTTACCACTGGGGATTTTTCGGTGGCAATATGGGTGAAAAATCTTGCGACTGATTCGACAACAAGATTTTTATATGCCATTCACTCCGGCGGTGATGGAAAGGGACAAGGCGATAAAACGATTGATGCTCATTATTATCAGAATCGAGCCATTAGGGCCATTTTAACGACAGAAGATGGGCAAGGTGCTGGTTCGGATACAAACCAAGTTGCTAATCCCGGTACGATATTAGATGAACAGAATACTTGGTATCATCTTGTTTTTACTCGTCAAAATGGATTATTAAAACTTTATAAAGATGGTGTCCGAGTTAGTGCGGTTGAAGAACGAAATGTATTGCCACAGTTTTCAGTAGAAAATGGTTTGTTAGAAATCGGTGCGCCCAATTACTATCAAGGTGGTTGGATAACTAATGGTTACGAAACAGCCAAATGGCTAGGAATGCTCGATGAGATGTATCTCTATAATCGTGGCTTGTCGGATGCCGAAATAGGGAGACTTTATAGCCAAAATCAGGCAGTTCAATCGCCCACGCCTATTTCATGCGCTAACGTCACTAACGCAGAAATACCAGCAAATCTACAAACGGGTTTATTTGCCTATTATTCATTAGACGGACATGCTTGTGATGTCAGTGGCAATGGTAATAACAATGCGGTTGAATATAATACCGATTTTGCCTCTGGGGTTGTCGGGCAAGCTCTACAATTGGATGGTACTGGATATATTCAGCATAGAGATTTTGATTTTACCGCTGAAGATTTAACGGTTGCTTTATGGGCAAAGGCGAGTAGCAAAGCTGAAAGATATTTGTTTGCTATTCATTCCGGTGGCACCGGTACCGGTGCTGGTGATCAAACAGTCAATTTGCACACGCGAGGCAGTGGAAATGCTATTAGAGTTTTCTTAACCACTAAAGATGGGCAAACCTCAGATGAGCAGATTGTTATGCCGGTTGGGGGTAGCATAGAACCGGATAATTGGTATCACATTGCTTTAGTACGTCAGGCTGGTGGTTCGCAAAAACTCTACATTGATGGTGTACCGGTTAAGGCTGCCAATGAACAAAATGTGCTGTCTCAATTTTCGGTTGAAAACGGCTTTTTGGAAATCGGGGCACCAAATTATTATAAAGGCGGTTGGAACAGTGGTAGAGAAAATGCCAAATGGCAAGGTATGCTTGATGATGTATATTTATATACCCGTGTGTTGTCGGATGCCGAAATCCAGAGCCTTTACAACGCTGCGAGTCCAGTATCTCAGTCTATGCTTGAAGACGCTGAAGATGGTGGCACTGGTGGTTGGCAAACTTTTGAAGAAAGAGCAGGCGGTGCGGCATTTGAGAATGTTTTCGATAGCGAAATCAATAGTCGCGTGATTGAATTTACCGGAGATTCACGCTCAGGTTATTCGTTGACAAAACCGGATGGTAGTGCTTTTAGTAATACGACTGATTTTATTGCTCAGTGGCGTATGAAAACAGCACCTAATACCGAGCTTGGTCGTCATACTTTTACGTGGGGTGTCACAACCAGTGGTTCAGTGATAACCATCACTTATCATACTGGTGGAATTAGGGACTGTCGTAGATGGGGAACTAGGAATCGGAATCAGTATGTTTCTTGTGGTTTGGATGGTAGTCGTATTCGAGACGGAAAATGGCATACCATTACCCGCGATTTGGAGGCCGATTTAAAAGCGGCTGATTCCAGCCTTGAATTACAGGAAGTAAGAGGTGTCAGTACTCGCACCGCCGGGCGTGTAGATGATATTCAACTGCTCAACCGTGATGCAGTTAATTTTTATACCATAAGTGGCACAATCACTGATGAAAACGGTCAAGGGATGAGTGGTACGCCTATCATGGGTGCGACTTGTCAACAATCTGATAGTCAAGGTTATTTTGAATGCACCGTGCCCGAGGGTTGGGTTGGAGGATTAACCATTTCAACGCAATCTGATGATCGCTTTTTTGCCCCGGTCACGCGGAGCTACAGTGAAGTTTCCGAAAACATAACGGCTCAGAACTTTACCGCTAAACCCATCCGTGATGGTTTATTGGGGCATTGGACTTTTGACGACTGTGATGCCAAAGACAGTAGTGGTAACGATATTCATGGTGTCATTTACGGTGCGCCCAAATGTGTCGATGGCATACAAAGCAAAGGGTTGTCATTCAATGGCATTGATGAATCCATAACCGTTGATGGTCATATTAATTTTGCTGGTCAAAACATAACAGCAACGGCTTGGGCGTATATAGAAGAGGCAACGAAAGGAAGCGTGGTTTTTAAATATGATTGGCTTCATGGAAATGGTATAAATTATTCCATGGGTACGGGTGGAACCGGCAAATTTGCCAACACAATTGGAATGCGAACCGAATCAGCAAAAGATGACGAAGATATCGGTAAGTCATATCCACGCTCTGAAAATGAGCAAGGCTGGGTGCATCTTGCTATGGTTTTAACCCCAGAATCTCAAAAACTCTATGCGAATGGCGAGTTGAAAGAAGAAGTGATCACGTTACCAGAAGGGTTTGAGGCTTACACTGGGGCTAGACCTTTGGAAATCGCGGGTGTTCGTCACAGTGAGCATGTGTTTTTCAACAGCGTGATGGATGATGTGCGTATCTATAATCGGGCATTGACGGATGCTGAAATTCTAGCTCTTGCTACAATAGAGTTCGATTGTAATAACGTCACCGAAATTCCAACGGCCCAATGTGAAACCTTACTGGCCCTTTACGACAACACCGGTGGCGATAACTGGACTAACAACGACGGTTGGAAAAAAGGCAATACGCCGTGTAATTGGTACAATGTAGCTTGTAAGGACGGTCATGTTACTGACATTGCCTTGGAAAATAACAATCTGGTTGGTACTATTCCAGACCTCAGTGCATTATCTGAGTTAGAAACTTTATCTATCGGAAGCAATTTAGGCATTAATAGCAACTTCCCAGATATTAGCCAGCTACCGAAGCTTTATCATTTCTCAGCCGGCCAAACTAACCTCAGTGGCACTTTACCGGCTAATATTGTTAATGCTACTAATTTGCAACAATTTGGAGTAAGTGAAACCAAACTTAGTGGCGAATTACCTAAATTCAGTCAGTTACCCAATCTTACTCATCTGAACTTAGGCAGTAGCCAATTTACTGGAGAAATTCCGCCATTACCAAATGGTTTAACCTTGCTTAATTTAGCTGGTAATACTTTGTGCCGTAATTCAAGTATTGATTATACTGAATACTCTGAGGCAGAAGCATTCCCAATCTGCGGAGAACAACCTCCAGAGCCAGTTATCGCCGAACCAATAGTAGAAGGCAATAGCGTAACTTTGGATGCCAGTGGCTCCAGCGATCCCGATCCAAATGGCGAAATTACCAATCACCGCTGGGTAACTTCGGATGGGCGAATAGTTACTGGAGCTAATCAAACCATCACGTTCCCCAACGATGGTGAACATACTATAACTTTGATCGTCACTGACAATACCGGCAAAACCACTGAGCTTGAACAAGTGGTGACGATTGGTGATCCAATAATACCTAAAGTTGAAGAAGAGGAAAAAACTGGCCCCTTCAAGTTAACGGTCAACAAAAGAGGTACTGGCAAAGGCTCAATCCAATCAACCGTACCGGATACCAATATTGTCTGTGCTGCTGATTGTAACCAAGCCAGTAGTGAATACGCCAAAGACACTGAAGTAACCATAATGGCAACCCCAGCGACTGGCTCAATTTTCACTAACTGGACTGGCTGCGGCAATGGCACCGACTCTACCACCACCGTAACAATGAGCAAGAGAAGATACTGTACGGCGAACTTTGAATTAGATCAAACCCAAGCCGTATTGCATCGCGTCAGAGTAGTCAAAATTGGCGACGGTAAGGGTCTCATCACGGTAAAACAAGATAGAGATACTATAACGAGATGTTCCACTGCTACTTGTGAGCCCAAGTTTTTTGCCCCCGGCACCGAACTAACTTTTATTGCCAAAGCCAGAAACGATGCCATCTTCGTTGGTTGGGGTGAAGATTGTAGTGGTACAGAATTGAAGCTGCCCATAATTATAAACGCAGCGACTAAATGTACTGCCGAGTTCACTTTGCCACCACCATTACCAACCCAACACCGGCTAACCGTGACCACCATCATGGAAACCACCGCCCAAGGTGATGTAACTGGTAGCGGGATTGAATGCGGTGACGACTGTGTGGAAAATATCCTCGCTGGTAAAAAGGCTCGCTTAACCGCCAATCCCATGCCCCATTCTCACTTTAAGGAATGGGCCAACGATTGTAGTGGGACAAGAACCTCGGCAGCCGTAATAATGGACTCTGCCAAAACCTGTACCGCAATTTTTGGGAGTGACTCGGATCGCAATGCCGAAAAGCTGGTTGAAGAGTTTAATGATGAAGCCGAACTCATTGGCGGCGGTGAAAAGTTTACCGATGTCTATCCCCCAATTGATAATACCGAATGTCTGCTCGAAGCATATCGGCTAACTGAGAATGTCATGATAAAGGTAGAAGAACACCTCTTTCTCACCGGCTCATGGCCCCATCAATTTCACGGCCAAGAATGGTATAAGCCAATGCCCGCAGACATTTGCACCAAGAGCATTAAGATTATCTCTGGCGGTACGGATGTAAAACTAGCTGAAGGGCCAGTATTCGTAGAAGGAGACTACATCAAAGTCGAAGTTGAACTATTGACTAGTGCCAATATTAAGGAAATCCTACCCATCTTGATTTACTACGGCGACAAGCCAGAAGCAGAAGATGCAAACCTGCGCCGCCGGCGGGCAAGAAGATATTGTTGCTGGCGCCCCCGTCGCCGTAGATGGTAACGTGGAGCAAGTCGTTCCCACGCCGGCGCGTGGGAACGAGAAAAAAACTGCCCACCCTACATGACTTTCAAATTCGGAAATCTTTTGGAGTCCAAACCTTCAGATTTGGAAACACCTTTTACTGGTTCCCACGCGCCTGTGTCACTGCCATTAAGTTAAGAGGTAGGGTGGGCAAGGTCTTTGCCCACCACGAATTACCAATAATGGTGGGCAAACTGCCCACCCTACATGAATGGTTTTCTGGTATACTAAATATTTATCAATTTCATTTTTATGGAATAAAATTAATTAAAATTAAATGATGACTAATCTAAGATTAACCGATTTAGATGAACTGATTCTTACTGTCAGAGATAAAACATCACGCATTTATATTGCTGAAGCTGTGAATGCTTATCGTATTGGAGCTTATCGCTCTGCAATTGTTTCAACTTGGATTGCAGTTTCTTATGATATAATTGCTAAAATTTATGAATTAGATATTCAGGGGGACAACAATGCTAAAACGTTCATGATGAATCTGGGGAAGTGGATTAAAAACAAACAGATTATTAAATTGCAAGAGTTAGAACAAAATCTCCTCAAAAGAGCCCTTGATGATTTTGAGTTTTTTATCAGATTATGAACACGATGATTTATTACATCTGCAACAAGATAGGCATCTATGTGCTCATCCGGCTTTAGTTGTAACAGAAGAACAGATATTATTTCAACCAATCCCAGAATTAGTACGTGTTCACATTGTTCATGCAGTCAAACATCTTTTACAACATCCGCCAACACAGGGTAAAAAAGCACTTGATCGTATTATGGATGATATAAACAAAGATTCTTTTCCGAATGATTGTGAAGATATTCATACCTTTCTACACACGAAATACTTTAGTAGTGCTAAAGAATCACTTATTAGAAATTTTATTATCGTGTTACTCAAAATCATTTTAAAAGATGATGTACCCGAATTCTCTGCCAAAAAACCAGAAATTCTGTGTGCTTTAATGGCTATAGCAAAGGATTTCGATGAACTTTATCAATACACAATGTCAGAACAATTACCGAAAATAGCTGAAAGCTTAGAAGATCAACAATTTTATTCATCTATTTTTTCATTACTAAAAACAGATGATAGATGTTGGAGTTGGTTAAATGAACCTGAGAAAATTCGCTTCAATCTACTAAAATATCTAATTAATAAGGAATGATTATGTCTGATAAAACATTTTTTATGAACCGGATGTCAAAAGCAGAACAGTTCCAATTTATCAAAGAAAGTCAAATGTTTGGCGCTATGAAGATCCCAGACTTAAAGCCGATACTTTTGAGTGTATTTGAAAAATTGGATGACAAACAACAAGCATCCATTATAAAAGAATATCGACACCCAGAATTTGCGGATAAAGCAATTGAACTATACGCTAAAGTAAGAAGAGAGCCGGAAGCAAACTGGTTAGGCGTTTCAATAATTGTACCTATGGCTAAAAGTTTTTCATCTCAACAGGTAAGTACTGAAGCACAAGTTTTATTGTTTTTTGGAGTCCAAACCTTTAGATTTGGACGTGACTAAATTGCCGTGTGCCAAATCTGAAGGTTTGGACTCCATAATACCCGATAATTTGTGCTTCAGTAGGTACAAAAGATTTTAAACACCGTCAACAAAAATATTTTTGTTCAATGTGCCGAAGGTACACCACAAATTTTAGCAACACTTTTCGATACGCTTAATTCCGAGGCAATTCAAAAAACGAAACAAAATTGGTTGGATGTCATAGCCAGATTGGCTAAGAACAACTATCCGAATGATAAGTACTCCTACAATGATTTGTGGGGCAAACTGAGAAACTTGTTTTAATAAATTCCTAACAATTCAGATTATACTAATCGCCAATTATTTCTGTGAAAATAATTTTCTGGTTCCCACGCGCCGGCGTGGGAACCGATTCTCGACGCGCTAGCGTCCCGTTTTTATGGGCTTGTGGCCCGCGACGTTCGATGCGTTCCCAAATCAAGCTTTTATAAAGGTGAAAAACGATGTCAACTTTAACATTAAATATTGAAGATAACTTATTGCATAATGCCAAAATGTATGCAGCTGCGAAAGGTATTAATCTCACTCAGATGGTTAAAGAATACTTTGCCGAACTCA